>ERZ795055.333-NODE-333-length-48428-cov-65.684287_pt1 | contig 48428 bp, 41 predicted proteins | sample MGYA00375139_ERZ795055 | MGnify/ENA primary metagenome ERZ795055 (study PRJEB30184, sample SAMN05720283) | anaerobic digester metagenome | isolation source: active sludge of municipal wastewater-treating anaerobic digesters | place: USA | collected 2015-01-23 ... | reverse complement strand
CAAATTCCCTGTCAATCTTATACGTCCGGCCCGCCGCCACGTTGGCCAGAATGCTGTCTGCAAACGTGCGTGCCTGCTGGTAGGTCTTTTCGTTGGGGCGATCCCTGAAGGCCAGGATTCGTTCAGCGTTTCCCGTTGACCAGGTCGGCGCAAAAGTTGACATATTTCCGAGCAGCGCAATGCCGGCCGCCGCCCCGCCGATTGCCGTCATCCGCTCGAGTAATCCACAGGCCGTGTTGTGCTGTCCGTCGCCTTTGCCCCCAAAGGTAACGTAAGATGCCACAGAGGTTCCTTCGATGCTCGGCAGTGTTTTAATCCAAGCCTGCAGGTTCACGGGCACATCCATGTAATGAACCGGCGTGCCGATAGCAATCAAATCATATTGGCCAAGCGTGCTTTTATCAATTTCCCGATAATCCCTCCCATCCACCGTCAGCCCCGCCTTCTCCCAGGCATGGCGGATAATGCGGCCGATGCGCTCAGTATGGCCAGTCTGGCTGTACCAGATGACCAGAGCCCGTTTCGGATTTTTTTTCGTGATCGGGTTTTGCGGCCGCGACGCGCAGGCATACACCGACAATCCGGGTGCAGCCATTACCACACATCCGATCGCGCAGCCCGTTACGCATGTCTTGATAAATCCGCGTCGATTTTTCATTGCTTCCTCACTGTCTATCTTTATTTTATAAGGTTGCATGTCACCGGCTAAATTAATCCTTTTTATCCTAGTGATGCGGAGATTTATCCGGCTTTCTCTCTGCTCATTGCAGCATAAGCATCATAGACGGTTGGCGGCGGTGTATAGAGTCTGTCGTTCTGTTTTTTCGTTAGCTTCAAAGTCTCGGCAGGGCAAGCTGTGACGCAAAGGCCGCAGCCGATGCAACGGTCGGCATGAAACACGATTTTTTCGTCTTTCATCTTAAAAGCCCCTACCGTGCAGCGCTTGGCGCAAATACCACAATGCGTGCAAAGGGCTTCGTCAAACAGGCAGGCATAATTACTTTTCAGTGCCAGCGCCGGGGCCGGAAAAAGCTTCAACGCAATCAGCATGCCGCAGCAACAGGAACAGCAGCAGCACATGGCCTCCACTTTTTGGGAATTCATAATATGAATGACCAGGCCTTCCACCTCGCTTTGCTTCAGGATGGCCAGGGCTTCATCGGTGCTGATGTAGCGCGCCATTCCGTTTTCCACGTAATAATCGGCGAAGGTCTCGAACTGCAGGCACGTCTCCGCGGGATGCGAGCAGGTCTTTCCATACATACGCACGGCTTTACGGCAAAAGCATTCGGCAACGGCAATGCGTGATTTCCTCTTAATGATGGCAACCGCATCATCATAAGGAGCGATAGGCTGGTCGGCAACAATTTCGGCATTGATGGGGATGGAACGCAGATGGGGTGTTTTCTGCCCGTGGAACGTAGCCCCTAAACCGGTAAGATAATACTGGGACATATCCTTCAGCAGCGGTTTGCTCAGATTATTCAACTGAAACTCATAGATGCCGACAATAAAAGGAATCGGAAAATAGCAGATTGCCTCATCCTGCCTGACCCGGAAGATAAGACCCTTGCGGGCCATCCCTTCCAACCTGGCCGCCATGTCCGCAACATCAGCCCCAACTCGCGCGGCTACCTGTTGAGGCGTTTCCGGCCCGGCCTCCATTTTCAGAAACAGGTCCGCATCTTTCTCGCTGAAAAGCTGCCGAAGAATTTTTATCTCAACGCTGTTGGCCGTTGCCGGGTAACCGGTCGCCATCCTTTCAAGCCTGTCGCGCAATCGTTCGTAGGTATCGCTCATTCGGTAAGAGTCCTTCCGTCTTCTATTTGGCCATAGTGATCTGTCATTGATGTCTCTTTTTTGTGTATTCAATCATGGTTCTCCTCATCCGTCAAATATTGAGTTCAGGGCATTTGGCAGCATATCGTTCACGATTGGCAGAATGGTATTGCATACAAAAATAATTGAGGGTATATTCGGTAAACTTTTTTTACAAATTGATCTCAACAAAAAGGTTTCAAAAGAATTGGCTACAGCTTTCGTTTAAGACCATATCACTAAACTTTGAAAATGACCTGATACTATGCCGCTGAGCTGGAATGAAATCAAATCGCGCGCCCTGGCTTTTTCCAAAGAATGGCAGCAGGAAAGCTCCGAAGACGCGGAAGCTAAAACCTTCTGGGATGGTTTCTTCAATGTATTCGGCATCACCCGCAAACGGGTGGCCAGCTTTGAAGAGCCGGTCAAAATACTTTTTGATAAGCATATATTTATTGCATGTTGATCTTTATTTGACACAAAAGATTGTTCATTGTACTGTCAACACAAAATTTAAAGAAAGCGATTTATCGGTATGATCACCATCCTCATTCCTTTAAAACACATCATCCTCGATCCCGTGAAACCTGTTGATCTTTCAAGTCTCTCAACACAGGATGCTATCGATTTGATCAAGCAATCCTATGGCTTTCTGTCCCCGGCCATTGATGTTTCCATTCAGAACGGGATTGCCACGATCACGCTTCAGGAGCAGCGCGCCGACAAAATCAATGATGCTTTGAAGTTTTTCCAGAAGGGGGTAAAAGAAGCGCAACAAGGCGCTTATCAGAAGGCGATCAAACATTTCAGCAGGGTTATTGACATCATTCCCCAGCATGTCGATGCGCGCCGTAATTTGGCGATGGCTCACCTAGAGATCGGCAACATTTCTCAAGCCAAGGAGCTATTGCGCCAATGCCTCAAAATTGATCCAACCAATGTCTGGACTTTCGTGCTTCTGGGCAACATTGCAACCAAGCATGATCGGACGTTTGATGTTGCCGAATTTTATTATGAGGCCGGTCTGAATATTAATCCGAGAGACAACCTGCTGCTTAATAACTTTGCAACCTTGCAACTGGAACAGGGGCATTTTGCCAAGGCTAAAGAACTTTTCAACCAGGCACTGGCGATTGACCCGACTTATCCCAATACTTATTATGGTCTTGCACTGGTTAATCGGCTGAATGGTGATCCTGAAGCTGCTCTGAAAATTCTGGAGCAGCTGTTTGAACAACCGCCATCGAAGGATATTCGCAGCACGCCGATCTATCAGAATGCCCGCGAACTTTATCTGGAGTTAAGCACGGAACTTGCCCGCAGGGATTCCCGTATGCTTATGGAATCTATCGTAGAGAGGAAAACGGTGCTGGAGATAGCAACCGGGCATCCCATCGTGATTGAAGAGGACAATTCGCTGGAATACATTTCCGCTGTTTCCCAGATGGCCTGGAAGCACAAGCGTAACGAGCATCGTGTGCGCTACCGCCTACGCTCTGAGGCCATGACACCCCATCTTGTCGCCCATGAACTGGAGCATATTGTTCTGGAGCAGGAAGCGCGCCAGATCAACCGGAACCGGTTTTTTGCGACGACAGCAAAAACAAGAGAATACGCAGTCCATGCCATTGCCGATCATATTACCAAATTGCAGCGTCAGGGATATTCAGAAGACCGCATCAGCGAAATCATGCTTAAACTCATCGAGGGCCTGACCGGACAGCTATTCAATTTGCCGCTCGATATGCTGGTTGAGCGTAACATCTACACTAAGTATCCGGATCTTCGCCATTCGCAGTTTGCGTCACTCCATCAAATGCACATGGAAGGGCTGCATACTTTCATTAATCCCGAGATTAAACAGCTCACCCCCCCCATCATCTTTCGTGCCAGTGTAACACTTAATTGTGCTTATGCGCTTTTTATTGATAATCTTTTTTCAGGGCTGACTGATTATGCATCGGCCTATCGCAAGTCCGAATATTTTTCTCATGGGCAAAATCTTTTTGACATCTGGAAAGCAAAGATGGCCGGACATACACCGGGGGATGAATACGAGGCGGTCGACGCATTTGCCCGCCTTCTTAAACTGAGACCCTGGTATGATTGGCAAACGGATACGACCTATCTCCACGAAAAGCAGGAACCCGCCGATCCTGCTTTATCAGCCCCCATGAAAACCGATAAGCCTGAAGCTTATACGTTTTGCCTCGACGCCCTGCGCCGCTTCGAAGGCCGCTCCCGCGACAGCATCTTCTCCGTTATCTCCGAGATCAGCCTTCTCGGCATGAACGGCATCGACCACACTACCCCCGTTAAAACCTATACGATAAAGGCCTATCCGGGCGAGACCTTTTCAGGTCTGCACCTGCTGTGTCTCATGTACGTGGGTTTTAAAATCTACGATCCATCCGTGAACTGCGGACTTGATTTTGCGGAGGCTTACGAAATGGCGTTAGAGGCAAACAAAGCAAATATTCATTAACCAGGAGATTCAATGCAAGATCTCATGAAAAAACTCAGCATGTTTGCCAAAGAACGAGACTGGGAACAATTTCATTCACCCAAAAACCTTTCCATGGCCCTTGCCGTTGAAGCTGCAGAAATCATGGAGCACTTTCAATGGCTAACAGAAGAACAAAGCCGGCATCTCGATCAAAAGACATTTGAAAAGGTTAAAGAAGAAATTGCCGACACCCAAATTTATCTCGCACGTCTTGCAGACCAGCTCGGCATTGATCCAATAACAGTCGCCAATGAGAAACTGATAAAGAATGCAAATAAATATCCTGTAGAAAAAGCCAAAGGTTCGGCGAAAAAATATACGGAGTTCTAAATAAAGGATTTCTTATGAAAAATATTTTTCTGCTTTACGTGCCGCCTAACAATATGGAGGCACTCGTTCATTATCAAGATACTATCATTAACAGAGTCTCTCAAGATCGCATATTCAGGTTTCTCAATACAGATTTGAAAACAAAATTAACCAATGTATTTGGACATAAATCAATCGCCGTTTGGGGCTCACGAGACTCTGGCGCAAACAGATCGAAGTTTGAACGAATGAACCAAGGTGACCATTTGTTGGTTATTGAAGGTGATACTATAAAGCTACTAGGGGCTATTGCAGCTAAAACTATTAACCCAGATCTTTCCAGGGAACTATGGAAAAATTTAAGAGGAGAAAATAACGAAGGTTGGAATTTAATTTATTTCATAGCAAATCCGATTGAAATCAACTTACCTTTTCTTGAGTTTAAAAGACTCTTTAATTATGCACTTAATTTTCAATTGCGTGGTTTTACAAGTATCTCTCCTGATAAACTCAACGAATTCTATGCTCAATATGATGATCTATATTCGATACTCCTGCGCATAAAAATGGGTGAAACGATAATAAAAAAAGAGCAGAACTTTTATGAGGAGGCGATAGAAGAAACCAATTCACTTTTGAAAGATCAAGAAGACCAGCAATATAATGATCATAAGGAAATTTCAGATCATTTGAAAATGCAGTGGAAAATCGTCCAGCTTGGTTTGAAATCAGGTTCAAAAGTGTGGGTGCCCAAAAATGATCAACAAAAAATTGTTAACGAATATAGTTTTAATACTTTTGAAAAAGAATTCACATCTGGTATAGATATGCCTGCCAAATACGTTGAAAATATTGATGTTGTGTGGAAAGAAGAATTCAGAATTGATGCAGCATTTGAAATCGAAAATAGTACAGCAATTTATTCTGGGCTTCTAAGGTTTTCAGATTTAAAGATAGTTGCGCCAAATAGCAACTATCCTCTTATTATTGTAGCACCTAGCTCACGGCGAAACCAAGTTGCAGAGCAAATCAGAAGACCTACCTTTAAGAAATTGGATTTCAAAAGCAAGGTTCGTTATTTATCATACGAGTCATTAAATGAAATTTATGATTTCTTTGATAATTCAAGTAGTGGCTTGAATATAGATGTATTAACTGGAAAGGCTGAATTAATAGATTGATATTAAACTGAAATAGAAAATGAATCATTAAGCAAAGATCATACACCATGTCTGATCATAGAACTGAAACCGGCCTTGCTAAACTTGACAACATTGCACAGACCGAAAACCGAAGCCGAACGCGTGGCATTCTTGTTTGAATTGTACCAGAAATACACCAGCCTCTTCGCGCCCGAAAAACCCAAACGCCGCAAGAAAGTCATGACATTTTCATGAAGAGAGAACCCTATGAATACCCGATTCGGACCCATCAGAGTGATACCGGGAGAAGATCAGTGCAGATTTCCCTATTGCACGTCTGTGTTGATTGATGATGCGGTTAAGGTTCTCATTGATCCGGGTGCAGGCTTAACAACGCTCACCACCCTGAAGCAGAAAACATCCATAGATCTGGTGATCAATACCCATTACCACTTTGATCACATCGCATATAATTATCTTTTTGATGGGGCGCGGCTTCTCATCAATGAGCAGGAAGCGCCGTGTTTTCGGGAAAGAAAAAACCTGGGAGCTCTTCTGGGCATGGACGAGGTTTACGGCCCGGATTGGGTCGATGGATGGATCGGCAGGATTGCAGACCCGGCAACGAAGCAGAGCCAGTTTTCCCCGCAGAACAGACACGAGTGGTGGATGTCCACGGCCAAGGTGGATGGAGAATACAAGTGGGGCGATGTCATGGATTTCGGCAAGACCAGGATGGAAGTCATTGGAACCCCCGGCCATTCGAAGGGTTTCAGCTGCATGAATTTCCCTGACCATGGGGTCATGTATGTCGCAGACATCGACCTGACATCTTTCGGACCGTGGTATGGCGGTTCTGACAGCGATATCGATCTCTTTCTTGCATCGTGTGAGAAAATCAAAACGATAAATTGCGAATATTTCATAACAGGACATGAAAAGGGTGTTTTAAGCAGAAAAGATTTTCTGGCCGGCCTGGACAGGTTCATCGAAATCCTTGATCAGCGGGACAGGAAGATTCTCTCTGTTCTGCAAAGGCCGTTGTCATTGCAGGAGATTGTCGATCAAGGCCTGATCTACAGCCGTAAATACCATGTCGATGCATGGATCTACATGTGGGAATTCATCATGATCAAAAAACATATCCGGAGGCTGATCGACAGGGGGCAGATTAACGACTTGGGTAACCGTTTTATCAGCGGAGGCCCTTATGTGTGATACCTGCGGGATCGGCCCGGAACTCACCGGCTCCGGCATCAGCATCTTTGGAAAGAACTCGGATCGGGAGGCTGACGAAGCACAGCTTGTCCTATCCGTGCCGTCAAAAACCTATTCTTCAAAAAACGATCTGCACTGCACATACATTGCCGTTCCCCAGGTTGGCTCGACGTATGCCACGGTCCTTTCCAAACCTTTCTGGCTCTGGGGCGCGGAGATGGGCGTAAACGAAAAAGGCGTGGTCATCGGCAACGAAGCCTTATTCACCAAGGTCAAACCGGAAAAAGCTCCGGGGCTCATCGGCATGGACCTCTTAAGGTTGGCGCTGGAAAGGAGCGCCAACGCCGAAGAGTCGGCACAAATGATCATCGAGCTTTTGAAAAAATATGGACAGGCGGGGCCCTGTGGATACCGCGACAAACAGTTCACTTACATGAACTCGTTTATCATCATGGACAGACACAGCATCATCAAACTGGAGACAGCGGGCCGAGATTATGCGCTTCAGCGCCTTGGCGGTTATGCCGTGATCTCCAACGGAATCACCATCGCCAAAAACTGGGATGCATCATCACTGGCAGCGGGTGCGGATTTCAGTAAATTCAGCGATCCTTTCATGACTTATTTTTCAGGAAGCGCTTTTCGCAAAGACCAGAATCAGGCTTGCATCCTCAAGGCAAAAGGCGCCATCGGCGCAACCGATGTCTTTGCCATGTTGAGGGACCACTTTGCCGACGTGCCGGCAAAGGGCTTCAACCGCGATGTGTGTATGCACGCATCCGACCCACTGATTCGAAAGTCTCAGACAACAGGCTCCCTGGTTGTGGAATTACACCCGAATGACCGGTTCAGAATATTTGTTGCCGGAGGATCTGCTCCCTGCCTGACCGCGTTTAAACCATTTATACCCGCAGCGCCCATCGGGGATCTCAGCGTCGGGGCCGGTCATTATTCCGATCAATCATTCTGGTGGAGACATGAGGCCTATCACATTAACGCGATCCTGCGCCATGAAATCGTCAGACCCCTGGTTGCAAAATATATTCTGGACGGAGAATCTTCTTGGACGGCCCGCCTTCCCGCTCATGCCTGGAACAGCACAGATCCGCTACTGGCTGAAATTTCTTCCGAAGCATTCAGAGAATCGAACCGTCATGAAAAGGCTATGATTGAGCGGATGAAAGAAATCAAAAAGACCGCATCCAGTCTGTCCGCCTGGTTTTGGAAGCGTATGGCTCGCCGATCGGGAGTGCCGCTGGTATGATCTGCCCCCCGGAGAAGGAATTCCGGGGTAAGGTCAACAGCTTGACAAGCCATTCCAACAAACCTATACTTTGTTCGACGAAAGCACGTTTCTATCACATATCAAGAAAATGGAGGCACCGTGAATATTTACATCGATTATAACAAGCGCATCAAAAAGATACAGGAAGAAATGAAGAAGGCCAATCTCGATGTCTTCGTTGGCACGCGAACGGTAAGTTTAAGCTATGTGGCCGGCGCTTTTATTCCATGGAGAAGCGCTGTGATCGTATCGAAAGATGGATACGCAGGTCTCATTACCATGCTGATCGACTGTGAGCGATTGAAGAATGAATCCTGGTTAAGCAATATTTCACCCTATGCTCCTCTACCCGGCATGGACCTCATGGACCTCATCATACACTTCATCAAGCAGAATGGCGCAGAACATGGAAATATTGGCGTGGAGCTCGGCCACTCCCCTCGCGGGAACACGGGATATTTGTTCGCCACGGAATACGAATTGTTAAAAAATGCACTGCCGCAGGCAAAATTTTTCAACGCCCTCAACGTGGTGGACAGAGCCTCCTATATCAAAGAACCCGGCGAAATTCAGCTCATGCGTCAGGCCGCCGCCATGGCGGACGCCGCCATAGATTGTGTGAAAGCTTCCCTAGAGGTCGGCATGACTGAAACTCAAATAGCCGGCATCGGCGAAATGGAACTTCGCCGTCTCGGCAGTGAATATCACTGGGCTGTTACCGGATCATCGGAGATAGCATCCGGATACCGAGCAACCTATGGCATGAACGGGACGACCCAGCCTACCCAGAAAATAGTGCAGAAAGGTGAAAATATCATCGTGGACTTGCATCCGCTGTATCAGTTATATCCTTCGGATCTTGCCCACAATTTCATTCTAGGAAAGCCGTCTCCGGAACAAATTCAACTGGCCTCTGCCTACCTGGCGACGGCGGAAACGATTGTCCGGAATTTCAAGGCAGGAAAAAAAGTTGGCGATGTTCACAAGGCGGTCATGGATCAAGTGACTGAACTCGGGTATGCCCCGTACACGATTCCCTCTTTCGGTCACGGACTCGGCGTCTTCGGCCACGAATGGTATCCGGCGATCATCAGCAATGATGAATTCCGCGATGTTGTTCTTGAGGAGAATGTTGTCGAAGTAGCCTTCCTGGCCATGAGCGTTCCCGGGGTATGCGGCATGCGATTGGAATGCCCGGTTCTGGTTACGAAGGATGGCGGAGAAATGCTCTGCAAAACACCTTTGGAACTAACGGTGATTGATATTTAATCACAGATCCATCCGCAATAGATGCGCAAGGCGGTGCTGATGACGGCAAGGATTCCCGAAAAAATAATCGATTTCCATGTCCATTTATTCCCGGATAAGCTTTTTGACGCCCTCTGGAATTCCTTTGTTAAAAATTATAATTGGAACATCATTCATCAATATTATTACAGAGAGTGCATCACGCGTCTGAGGCAAGCAGGCGTCGGCGTCATTGTGTATTCCAACTACGCCCACCGTGCCGGCATCGCTGAAGGACTGAACCGATGGAATATAAAAATTCTTCAGGAATATGAAGACCTTTTCTGCTTCGCGGCGTATCACCCGGACGATGATCATGCCCTGGAAATGGCGGAGCGGCTTCTCGAAAATCCGAAGATCCTCGGTTTCAAACTCCAACTTCTTGTTCAGAATTTTTATCCGTGCGACGCGCGGCTCTTTCCCCTATACGAGATGATCATTCAAAAAAATAAACACCTGTTGTTTCACACAGGCACAGGACCCGTGGGAAATAAATATGTCGGTCTTGAACCTTTCCTGAAGGTGCTCGAAAAATTCCCGGAACTGCCCGCCACGGTCGCCCACATGGGGGCGCATGAATACACCGGTTTCATCGGACTCCTGGACCGGCATCCGCGATTGTATCTGGATACCGCCTTCTGTTTTCTGCCGCCGCCGTATGTAGGATATAACCTGGGCCCCGATTATCTTGAAAAATATAAATCAAGAATTTTATACGGATCGGATTATCCTAACCTAATAACGCCACGGGAGGCGGAGGTCGAAAACCTCCTGAAAATGGATCTCTCGCAGGAATTTTACGATAAAATTTTTCATGATAACGGCATGGCCCTGATCCGTTCCCTGACGCGAAATTCGGAGGCTCCGGATTCATACAAACAGCCCTATTTTGGTTGAATCCGATGCTTCAAAAACATTTGCGCGAAGGTTTTCTGGTTCATACTTGACTTGACGTGCAGTGTCCAATCAATTCCTGTCTTGACAACCGTTTCATCTACTACTGTTCAGTGGTGGTCATTCATTATAGGTGAGGATTACCGATTGAAACCAACAAGGAACGGGCAGAATACTGACCAAGAAGATTCCGCACAGACAGAGAAAAATAGATACCCCGCATGGCTTGACCGTTTCCCTGTCCGTTTTATGCTTGCAAACCAAAAAATGCTTCATCATTCGATCTAATATTTGCACTTTGAAAGAGTTTTAAATTACCGCCCGCCGAAGGAATATTAATCTTTCATTGCGACAATAGCAAGTCCAAAGCCGACGCACCAAATGTTTATGAAAGCGTTTAAGATCAGGTCAAGCGTGGAGATCCTGTAGACGCCGTTCTGGATGTTGAAGCTGAAGTCCAGCAACCCCAGAAATATCAGCATGCCCGCCGCCACCAAGGACAGCTTCCGACCCCGCGGATTGCCCGACAGCAGTAGGATGCCGGCCGCCAGCAGGACGATGGCCAGCATGATATCCGGAAGCGGGAAGGAGTGCTCGTAGGAAAAGTAGCAGGGCGGCGGATTTTTCGGCGCGAGGCCTATGGTAAAAAAGCCAATCCAAAAAAGTATTAAACCTACGCCCGTCAACAATTCAAGTAGGGCAATGGTTTTCAGTCCTTTTGTCGCTATCATTTTATTCCCCCCTCCGCATAGGATTTTTTATTCTTTTCTCCGAGCCTTTCTAGCACAGGCCAGAGTTTTGTAACAAGCCACGGCCAGCACATGATGATTCTCGAAAAAATACCGGTTGAAGCGGGCGAGCATGTTTCGGGCGTCCCCCTCTCGATGGCCTTGATAACAGCCTGAACGATTTTCTCGGGGCTTTGCGCCTGGCCCAGGAACGTCAGCGGCGAGCCGCCGTGCGAGGCCTCATATTTCAGCATGGGGGTATCAACCGAGTCAGGGAAAATGGTTGATACTTTTATGTTATGCTTTCTCAATTCTATTCCAAGCGTCAGGAAAAAGCCCCGTAAGCCGAATTTTGATGCCGCGTAGATTGAGCTGTAGGTTTCGGGAACAATGCCGGCCAGCGACGAAATGGTCACAATATTCCCCCGTTTTGCCGGCAGCATGACAGTTAAGACTTCCTTGGTGCAGTTCACGGCGCCCATGAAATTGATTTTCATCTGGGCGTCAATATCTTCATAACTGCAATTTTCAAAAAGTGCCGGCCGGATAATGCCCGCATTGTTGATCAAAATATCAATTTTTGAAAATTTTTTCACAGCCGATTCCACGAGCCTTTTCACATCAGCCCTGTCTGTAATGTCGCACTGAATTTTCAGCGGTGCCGACATCCAGCCGGAATCCGATGATTCAGTACCTTTAAAATTGATATCGGCCAGGACAAGGTTTGCCTTTCTTTTGTCCAAGGCTCTGGCCAGCGCCGAACCAATGCCTCCGGAAGCCCCTGTTATCATAATGGTCTTGTTGGAAAAGTCGTACATTATTCCTAACGTTTCTGTGATTTCTTTATGGCCGAGTTCATGACCATATCAATGATAAAAGGCATGTGCCGCTTCAGGAAATAGCTCAGCTTGCCTTCAAATCCCGGTATGATCATGAAAGTTTTCTTTTGAATGCCGTCGATAAGTTCTTTGGCAACTGCATCACTGCTCATGATCTTGGTGCTTGCGGAGATGGCCAGACATTCCGCGGGTTTCGTGATATTTTCGGTGGCAAAGCCCGGTGTATCGGTGTCCGGCGGGCAAAGCACCTGCACGGAGATATTGTGTTTTTTAAGCTCGCTTCTGAGGCTTTCCGAAAATCCCACAATGGCGAATTTTGAAGCCGCGTAATCACAGTAACCGAAAACACCCATAAAGCCAACCATGGAGGAAACATTGACGATCAGACCGCCTTTAACCTTCATGTGCGGCACAAGAATCGAGCAGGTGTTCCATATGCCGTAGAGGTTTGTCTTCAGCGTATCATCAAACTGTTCATAGGATATGTCCTTGAAACAACGTGGATAGGCCCTTCCGGCGCAGTTGATCAGAATATCAGGAATCCCGAATTCAGCGACCGCGGACGCGAGGACGGATACGACGCGATCTCTTTTAGAAACATCCATGGATCTGCCGTCAAACTTCTGTTCGGAAGATACGCCGCAGGACTGAATTTGCTTTAAGGCTTCATCCAGAACAAGTTGCCGCCTGCCGAAAATCATAACACTGGCTCCCGCCGCCGCCAGTAATTTTGCTGTCGCAAGGCCGATACCGGATGAACCACCGGTTATGTAAACCAATTTGCCTTTGAAATCTTTCATTTTTGTTGCCCCCTTACTTCTGCTTGAGTGACGCGACATCCAGCGTCTTCAGCCATTTCATGGTTTTCTGAAACCCTTCCCGGTAACTGATGCGGGGCTTCCAGCCTAATTCCAGCCAAGCCTTGTCAATGGAGAAACTGAACCTCGACCCCAGGTTGGTCACCGTATAGGTCGTAAGCAAAGGACGCTTCTGGATGCGGAACAATCGCCATAGAAATTCCATCACCTTCGCCACAGCCATGGCTAACCCATAGGGGATATAGGTCTTGATAGGCGGAACTCCCATCGCTTCGGCTATGCCCGCGCAGAATTCCTCCAAGGTTGTTGATTCGCCGTCGTGCACAAGATAGCCGTTGCCGACGGCCCTTTCATCTTCGGAGATCAGCATCAGCAGGTCAACCAGGTTTTCTATATAGGTGGGCCACACGATGGCGCCCTTGCGCCAGAAAATCAGGTCTTTCTTGATAATTGCATCGGCAAGCAGCGGCACAAAGGTCTGATCGCCTTCACCAAACACCCACAATGGATAGGCCATGGTCAGGGGCAGACCCTGCTCCTCGTGGTATTTGCGCATGACCTTCTCGGCGTCGATTTTGGAATCAGCGTAGGGTTCGCCCCAGTACTGCAGCGGCAGGTTTTCATCCATCACCACCGACTCGTCGGTGCCGAACACGTCGCAGGTGCTGATATCCACCAGGCGTGACACCTTCGCGTCAACGGCGGCCCGGCAGATATTCTCGGCGCCACCCACCGTGACCTCCCAGAACAGTTCCTTTTTCGCCCAGTCGGTCACAATTGCCGCCGTGTGGAAAATGATGTCCATACTTCCAACCGCGCGTCTGACCGACTCGTAATCGCGTATGTCGCCCTCGATGACCTCGACGCCCTGTTCCTTTAACCAGGCCTCACCGGCATCACCCGGCAGTACCAGTGCGCGCACTTTGTTTCCCTTTGCCAGGTTTGCTTTTACGATGTGGCGCCCGATGAATCCCGTAGCACCAGTGATCAAAACCTTTTTCATAGCTCAACCTCTCCTTTTCATGATGGGGCCAATATTCGGAAATGTAATGCAAGACGATATTAAGGTAAAAGGGTTGTTCATATTCGATAAAATATTTTTTTGTTTTGGCGTTTTACAGGTAACATGAAGAAAAATTGCATTTGCCACCTACTACTAAACGATTTTGAAAGGTCTTGACTTTGTGATTTACGACTTAAAACGTGCATTATTAAATTTAGCTAAGTGAGGTACGATTTCGCACAATAAAGTATTTGATTATCTTTCATGACTAATATGGGGCACCTTAGCGTTTTATACAGCGAAATTGACAGTGCTGATATAGGAGATCTGTGCTTTCATGCGTTGACATAAGGTTAAGATAAGTTCACCGATATTTTTTCTATTTAGAACGATTTCCGACACATGAATACCATGACGGGAGGCCAATGTCTTGAGAAACTTGTTCGCTTGATTACTGACAATAGGATCAACCCCAAAGCGAAGAAGTTGGATTTTATCCAATAATACGCTCTCATCTCCATCTCTGGCCGTAATCAGAGTACGCTCGAGTAAATTTTCAACATCAAACTGCACAACACTGCGCAAGACGACACGATCTCCACCATCATAACGCCCCAGTAACCTGTCAAATAATTGCAGGATCCATCCATCGATACTTCCTACATAACCAGCTGCAATACCTGCAATCATCATAACAAAATGTTTCTGGTCCCAATCAACGCATTGCTTGATAAGATCACGTACGAGCTGCCTTTCTTCTTCAGTAATCACAATATTTCGAGCAAACCCGTCACGCTCATCAGAAATGATCTGAGCCAAAAGTAAAAGCAGCGTCGCCCCTCCCATGTTAGCCTTTGAGGGAAGCATTGCTGCTTGAGCCCGTTGAAGCAGTTCCGGGAAATGGATGCGGACTCTATTGGTGAGCTCATCCTGAATGCTTCCCCATCTGTACACCTGATACAGGTAGAAACCGATAAGCCCACTGTTACTTGCTCTTATCACGTTAATCAACCGGTCGACGTCGTCGACTGTCTGAACGCTTAAATGTGCAACCACATTGTGCGGTAGGCCCGACAGCCTTTTAATGGCTGAATGCCGCTTTTCAGGCGTAGAACTGGCCCAATTTAAAAGATACCCAGTCACGGCCTCAGCCTCCAGGCATTCCACAGGGTCTGCAACGATGTCATAGATCTTTACACGATTAAACACGAAAATATTATACATCAGCTTTGCTATATACACGCTTACCAGTTCATAACGCGCATCGTTATCCACGCCTAACATCCAAATATAAACAATCAAGCTCTTGCATACTTTTGTCAAAACCTTCAAAAGCATTTTGTAATCGTTACTGAATACCTTGGGCGCATTAATCAAGTCATATAAAAGCGTCCTAAGCAGTAGCCATTCGCTCACATCCACAACAGACACACCGCCTAATTGTCCCGTATGTAAAAACTCTGCCAGCTGCAGATGATCGATGTTGTCATTGCGCAGGATCTCGATCAGTTTACTGTAATTAATGTTATTCCTTATCAAAGAGGCATTTATATTCCGGACTGAACTCGATAATTGTTCAAAATAAGAACCTGTTCTTTTCCCATTCCGGATCTCGTTTAAAATAGTCAACTTTTCAAAAATGGTATCTTTAGAAGAATAGTTCATTAGCATCATAAAATCATCGACAAGTTCCTCGCTTTTTTTACCGATCGTGCATTCCATCAAACTGCGGCACTGGACCGCTTCGGCCAACTGAGGCAACCTGTAAAGCTCACGCACACTTTGCTTCTCGAGAGATTCATCAAAGCTCAAAAAACGATTCCAGGTCTTTTGAACGGCCAGATAGATATATTCTTTTTTATCGTCTCTCCCCGCTGAATGGAGGATGGCAAGCATAATCGCATAGCCGAGGCTTAAATAAAGAGCAGGTTTCCACGAGGGTTGATCGATTAAAGGATCTATATGAATGACAATGTTTTCCCCTTCGCGCGTTACCAACCCCGCATCGGAGGGGCTGCCGAAGATAATTTTATACTGCTGCGTCCACAGATAATCTGCATAACGGAAAGCATAATTTTTCACAATTTTATGGACAAAGTTTGTAGCTTCTTCCAAGAATTCAGGACTCACGGACGGGACAGCTGCTGCAGCAACAACACTAATCTGGAAACGATACTTGTCATTGACTGTAGAAATCCTGTTGAACCAAGATCTTGTTGGCCAGATGTGGTAAATGCTAGGTTTGTTAAAAATGTCCAACGAAGCCAATAAAAGCTCAGGCTGTGCTTTGTATGCCTCGACAACGAAGCTCCTTGGTTGGTTATCCGCCACCTTTGGATGCTTCGCGGCCAAGGCCATATATCGAAATACAGCACTGGCGAAAATATCCAGGATCTTGGGATGAACGATGGGAAGCGGTTTGACATGCTCAAAATATGGGATGAATAAATTCCAATGCGCTTCAATAATAACATTCATCATATCTTGCGTGATCTTTAAAAGCGTTCCACGCCGGCCAATGATATTGAAAGTGATATTTGACGCCGCAATCGCTGTAAACATCTGGGCAAGCAGCGTCTTTAACCGTAAATCGTCAAGCGCCATCACTCTCTCGCATATGGTTGGATTTTTCTTGAGAAGTGACTGCTGTTGGGTCGAAGTCAACAGGACAAACGCCTCCTCATCTTTGTTCTTAGTAAATGTGAGATTCGGTAGATCAACACCGTCGGCAACGGCTGGGTATGAAATAACTTTCATAGGTTTCTCACTTAACTGAGGAGTGTTTCGTTTATGAACAACCTCTTTTGTCATATGAATTCCGTATAAGAATGCTCTGTTTCCTCGAGCTTGGTTTCTGGTTACTGATCAACGTGCCGGCTTGTATCCGTCTTTTTCATTATTTCATCCACATAAAAACGTAATCATCAATGACCAAATATTCTATGATTCTATGATTTAGCTAGTTACGTTATTTGCTCTGCCTATCTAAAACCCACCTTGAGGATTGAACTTTAGTCTTGCCGCCTAATTCCCAAATTAACCCTATTCCTAATTGTTTACATAATTCTTGTTCTTTACTCGGTGTTGAAATAGCGTTTCTATCACCACCATTACCAAAATAGATCATGTCGAATTGTTTCTTATATTTTGTATACGCACTTTTAATGCCATCACAGGCAGTATCATCGTCATCCTTCATGGGTAATACATCAATTACATATTTCATATTACCTACAATGGTTGCTCGTTCAATCCAAGACATAAAAGGTTTACCTTTTTTCCGTATTAGCCAATCATCACTATTTAAACAAATAACAATCTCACCAACTAATGATGCAGCCTCAATCATATACACATGACCCATGTGGATAGGGTCAAAACCACCTGACAAAATCATTAAATTCTTCACCCGCCATCCCCTTGTCAACAGATTTTTTGATCATTTACCTTTATTATCACCAATTATTCAACGAAGGAAATTTAAATATTCCGCTTTCCAGTTTAGTATTGATGATCTTTATTGCGACTTATAGCCCGTTCTATTCTCCGACGCATGTCAAATGCCGGATCAGGATTCTTTTTACGGATGGAGTATAGAAACCGTGGTCTTATGTGTCAAGGTAATCTTGACCACATAAAGTGCAAATGTGATTTTGTTTGTTACTGGTTAAAATCTTGAAATATTGTTGAGGTACTTACAAACAAACAAATTTGAAAAGTCTATACGTTGTGAATTACTACTCGCAAGAGGTAACCAAATGTTCAGCTGTGCGGTAAGCGCGGTAAGCGATGACGAATTTATTTACAAACATACAATCTGTTAAAATATACCGAAGGTAACAGATGACGAACCGCATCAGGCTCTAAACGATGGGAAACAGATTTCATCCGCGAGCGTTGCAACACCGCTCAATGGAAGCTTTCATGTCGGGCAGGTGGTTGACGATCATATCCTGTTTTGCAACGAAAAAGGGGCTGGTAAAGTGCTCTATTTTCCTGTAGTAAAATCATTAAAGTAAAAAGATTGGTAAATTATGACAATAATATTACAAATTGATATTTAGATGGGAAACAACAATTCAGAATATTTTAAAAAATTATATAATGTAAGCAATTATGTGATGGCAGACCATCAACAAAAAATTGTGAAATTGCCTGCTGATCTATTGGAATTAATATTGCACTCCTTAAATGCACAACAGGTCTATTGGCTTGGTATTCTCTCTTATTTCAATGAATTTTCAACACCATTCTGGACATCTCTTAATTCCTTTTTAACAAAAGAAAAAGAAAAAATTAGAGAAGTAAATTTGCTGGAAACAATGCATGATTACATCGAATTATACAAATTCAACATACAAATTGCCGAAAAAGGTGCAGGGCCTTCTATTTCAGGATTACATGAATATCATAAAAGTCAAACAGAGAAATTCATGGAAGCTTTCATTCATTTTCTTTTTAATATTGATGGAGAAAATATTAAAGATGTCTCTAAAATTAATGCTCAAACATTGAGTAATTTAGTACGGGCTTTCCCTCAGGCTATTCAAGATGTCAAAAAAGAATTTGGTTTCCATTTTGATGATGGCGGTTATGCAAAAATTGCAGAAACAGACCGCTTTACCCTCTATCAGGTATTTTCCCGCGATAGAAAGATTAAAGTGCGCAAGAAAGCAAAGCCGATCATGATTGTCCATCCGTATGTTTTAGGTGCGAATATTTTAAGTTTCTTGCCCGATGAAAAGAAAAGTTATGCTCATGCCTTTGCCGATCAGGGCATTCCCACTTATGTTCGTATTTTAAAAGACATTGAGGAAAACCATTCCCTGCAGGTTATGACGGGTGAAGATGATGCCCGTGATATGAGGTATTTCTGCGAAATCATCAAGAATAAACATAACAAAATGGTTACCTTGAATGGGTTCTGCCAGGGTGGTTTTATTTGTGTGTGTAATTTACTCTCTGGCGAATTGGATGATTTGGTTGACGCCTTGATTACCTGTGTCTCTCCTATTGACGGAACTAGAAGCAAAGCTCTCGTCGAATACCTCGAACACATTCCCCCACGTTTCCGTGACTTAAGCTATGCCTCGAAAGAGCTACCCAGCGGAAACCGCGTTGTTGACGGCAAAGTTATGAGCTGGGTTTATAAATTAAAAAGCATGGAGAAAGAAGCGCCATTAGTTACTTTCAGCCGTGATCTTGCTTCAGTGGAGAGTATGAGCTTACCCGATGGTAGTTTCCATATTAATAAAACGGCGGCAGCGCTAATGCACTGGTTGATGTATGATCGCCTTGATCTACCTCTCGCCATTACTCAAATGAGTTTTGATTCTTACACAATTCCCATAACCAGTGACGGAACACTCCCTGTAAAATTATTCGGAAGAGAACTTAATTTCAGAAGAATGAAAGAACATGGTATAAAGTGGCTAATTTGTTACGGCGAAGGTGATGATTTAGTGGATAAAGATACTACTTTAGCCGCGTTGGATTATATTGATGCCGAGGTGACGCCATTCCCCAAAGGACACGGAGCGATCGCGACTACCTGGTCTCATCCTGATTCGGAATGCGCCCTGCATAAGAAATTTGGCAAGGGTTACCGAGGCCCGGTTAAATATCAGCTGGATTTGGAAGAGGGGTAATCGCTCATAGCAAGCTTTTTACCCATCCTTCTTAACCCACCACTATGCTACTTCTTGGGCTTGGTCTGATAGGCTTGGCAGGGGTGAGGTGAAAGATTCTGAAGTAAATGCACGTCACATCATGTTTTCTATGCATGATGTTTATCCTCTTAAAGGCAGGGTCAGAAATGGCTCTGCCTTTTCTTGTTTTTCCTGTCTTAACATTACCATTTGTAATCATGCATTCATTGCGTAAATTCAATTTTAACGACTTCAGGAAGCAGTTTAGGCACCCGCCATGGTTCAATCTATCGCACTCGCGCCCTCACGATCGAGTGCATGCCTTCGTCACGCCGAACCAGTTCAACATCACTGAATCCGGCCGACTGAAGATCCTCCTTAATTTCTGCCAAAGTGTAACATTTGCCGCCTTCGGTGCCCGACAGCATGTTGACTGCAAATAGTGCGCCGGCTACCGGCTCCGTGCGGGAAGACTCCATGATGATGTCACGAATATAGATCCATCCCTTATGCTCCAGTGCAGTGGCAACACGCCGGTAGAGCGCACGGTTCTGGTCCGGGGAATTTTGATGAATGATTGCACTGACCCAGACGAGGTCGGCTCCTTTGGGCAGGTCATCGGTGTTAAAGTCCCCGGCATGCAGTTCAACCCGGGCGATAAACGGCGAAGTGGCGAAGCGTTCATGGGCCATGGGAATCACATGCGGCAGATCGAAGATGATGGCGCGTGAGGTTGGTTCCGCTTTCAGCCAGGCCAGTGTCCAGGATCCGGATGCACCACCCAGATCCAATATGCAGCGTATGTTGCCGGGGTGGATTTCTTTGATCAGGTTGTCCGCCACATCCCGGGACACCACGTTCATCGCTTCAATGAAAGACGCTGCGTCCTCTTCTATCCCACGGATGCTTGGACCGGCACCGTCAGGCTTTCCAGTTTGAATAGTCCATGGTAATCGCGACCAGCGGCGCAGGCAGTTTGCCTGATGGCGTACCATGGCGATGACGCTCTGCGGAGACCCTTCAGACAGGTATGGGACAAGTTCCGGGGATATCGAGTAATGATTGTCCTTCTTGACGATAATCTTTACCGCCGCCAGCGCGTCGAGCAGAATAGTCACCCCGCGGAGGTCGCAGCCGGCAGCCGTGGCAACGTCTGTGGCCGTTCGGGGTACTGAGACCAGCTTCTCAAACAGATCCAGGTCGGCAGCTGCGGCGAGCATGCAGGGGACCTGATAAGCCCGCATCATTTCCAAGATCCGTTCACCGTCATGTATCGCCATGGGTTTGATTCCCCCTTTACTATTTTCCTTTTTGTGCGTTCGAGCCCGGCCAGTCGATCTTATGCACGGCTAAATAACGCTCAACGGCTTGTTCGATTGTAGGAAAGAAATTCTCGACACCCAACCTGTTGAACAATCCATAGCGCTTTAACCGGTCTTTTACAGGACCTTTCATCTCTGCGAAAAACAAATCCATCCCGGCCTGATGCAGCATGGAATCAAGGTCAGCCAGTACGTCGGCAGCCGTAATATCCACATCGGTGATCGGTTCAGCCGCAACAACAACCCACTTGGTCGGTGTCGGAGCATCCGCTACTACATGTAAAACATGATTGCGGAATATTTCCGCATTCGCAAAAAACAGGGGCGCATCCCAGCGGAAAAGCACCAGGCCGTCAATGCGTTTTGCCTCGGGATGGCGAGAAATATCATGATAGCTTTTCAGACCATCCACGTGACCAAGCTCAGCGTTATAAGGCAGCCAGGCACGCCAGATGAAAGCAAACAACGCCAGAGCAACGGCGATAAAAATGCCCGGAATGACTCCCAGCAGCACCACGCCAAGAAAACACACGATGGATAAGACAAACTCGTCGCGCCGCAGTTTATAAAGACGCAGAACGCCACGAACTTCAACCAAACTGATACAGGCGGCAATCACGATAGCACCAAGCGCTGCTTGAGGAAGGTTCGTAAGCAGCCTGGGCGCAAAGATCAATAAGAGGGCAATGCCTACCGCGCCGACCACGCCCGTGATTTGCGTCTTTGCGCCGGCTGATTCCGCAACCGGTGTGCGCGACGCGCTGCTGCTAACAGGAAACCCCTGAAAAAAACCGGCTGCAACGTTGGCAGCGCCGAGAGCGATGATTTCCTGATTGCTGTCAACTTCGGCGCCTGTCCGATGAGCAAAAGTGCGCGAAAGTGCGCTCATATCGGTAAACGACACCAGCGCAATGGCAACGGCGGCAGCACACAAATTGCCGAATTCCGCCAAGGAAACGGCTGGAATTTGGAATTGCGGTAAGCCTTGCGGCAAAGGGCCGATCACGGCAATTTCCGCCCTGGTGGATAAATCCCACAAAGAAACCAGAATCGTTGCGCCGACGACGGCAATCAATACACCTGGAATTCTGGGCGCCCACCGCCTGAACCCGAGAATCACCATCAGGCAAGAGAAACCGATAACGCAAGCCATCCCGTTGATTTGACCATTCCAGATACCTTGCATGAGGCCGCTTGTTTCCTTTAAAAAGTTGCTTCCGCTTACAGAAAAGCCAAGAACTTTCGGCAACTGGCCAATCAATACCGTAAGCGCAATCCCGTTGATATAGCCGTCGCGAATGGGCTTGGAGAAAAGATCGGTAATGAAACCAAATCTGGCCAGACCCGCCAGAATACATAACACCCCCGATAAAATAGCCAGCATACCGGCAAGAGCCACCGCCTTATCCGTATTGCCCGCGGCCAGTGGCAGAATCGTGGCAGCAATGAGTGCGGCCAGTGCCGAGTCAGGCCCCAGAACCAGAATACGACTCGGGCCAAAAATAGCATAAGCAATCAGTGGAACGATGGTGGCATAAAGACCATAAATGGCAGGCAAGCCTGATGCCGCGGCATAGCCCATGCCGACAGGCACAAGGATCGCTGTCAGGACCAGTCCGGCGGTAATATCTTGCAGAACCCAGTCGCGTCGATAGTTTCGCAGTGTTGTAAGAATGGGGAAAAAGCGGTATATGCCGCTAGGGCGGGCCTGACGTGTTATGGGATTAGCTACGGGAATTTGTGGGGTTGTCAAACTGCACCTCATGAAATGAATGGTCATGAATTTATAATCTTTTGGCAATTTTTACAATATTTAATCATCCTTTTGATTTCTAAAAGACCCCGACGTGGAAAAAAGGCGACGCTCTGTGCCGGCCGTTTTTTAATTGACAGACAAGACCGCCTTCCCTATACTTGCTCCAGTAAAAGCGACGTCCATAGAATATGGACAGACATGATTGAAGCATTGAGCTTATATCCTGTTCAGAGGAGCAAGTACAAAAATAACAATAGCAACAGGAGGAATGAATTTTGAGTAAATTTCAAAAAATGTACAAGGAAAAACTGCGTACAGCAGAGGAGGCTGTAAGTATAGTCAAATCCGGTGACTGGATTGACTACGCCATGTTCAATGGCAAGCCGGTTGTATGCGACAGGGCGCTGGGAGCCCGTAAAGACGAATTGAAGGATATCAAGATAATGGCGGCAGTTACGATACCTCCAATTCCGGAAGTGGTGGCCAAAGATCCCCAGGGTGACGTTTTCACCTATAACGACCAACACTTCAGCCTTCTCACCCGTATTATGCAGCAGCAGTGCGGTGGTGTTTTTTATCAACCAACTCTTTACGGTGAATCGGAACTTTACATGAGGTACGCTGAGAATGATCCGACTAAAATAGGCACTAACCTGCGCGATGTTTTCTTTTGTCAGGTTACGCCAATGGATAAGGACGGCTATTTTAACTGGGGGCTTCACAATTCCTGCTGTTATTTGCAGGCCACCACAGCCAAAGCTTGCATCTTAGAAGTAAACGAGAATATCCCCTATGCCTACGGTGGGAATATGGAAAGAATTCATATTTCCCAAGTCACCGCAGTGGTGGAAGGCGAAAATACACCGCTGGCTGAGCTGCCCGAAGTTACGCCCACCGAGGTTGACAGGAAAATAGCCACCCATGTGCTGGAACACCTGAAGGACGGCGACTGCCTGCAATTAGGGATCGGTGGAATGCCCAACATTCTTGGTAAGATGATCAGTGAGACTGATCTTAAAAACCTGGGAGGATGGACCGAGATGCTGGTCGATGCTTACCGGGACATGTACGAATCCGGTAGAATGACCGGCAAGTATAAGAAATTTGACACGGGTAAAATAAACTACACCTTCGCACTGGGCAACAAAAAACTTTATGACTGGATGGACCATAATCCCGCAATCGCATCCTGCAGCGTAGGGTATGTGAATCACCCCACCCAACTCTGCCAGATTGATAACCTGGTCTCCATCAACCAGGCTTTGCAGGTAGATCTTTACGGCCAGGTTAATGCTGAGAGCTCCGGATTCAAGCAGGTCTCCGGCAATGGCGGCATGTCAGACTTTGTGCTCGGCGCCTTCTGGTCCAAAGGCGGACGCAGCTTCATTTGTTTGCCGTCAACCCATGCCAACAAAGATGGCTCCGTCATATCCAGAATCGTCCCGAATTTTGATATCGGTTCCATTACCACCATAACCCGCCAGATGGTTAACTATGTGGTAACCGAGTATGGCTGCATATCCTTGAAGACCTGTCCAACCTGGTATCGCGCGGAAAAACTGATATCCATTGCACATCCCGATTTCAGGGATGATCTGATCAAGGCAGCCGAGGAAAGAAAAATCTGGAGACACAGCAACAAAAAATAGTCTGGCATTTCAGAAGAAGCTCTTACGATTTTCCGAAACCACCGGCCCAGCCGGTGGTTTTTTTGACGGAAACAGCGGTCATGCAAAGGCCAATAACGCATCATCAGAAAAGCCCTGACCTTTCTGGTAAAAGGCGCAGGGCTTCACTGGAACCGATATTCCGAATTCTACAAACAGCTAGAATTTCACCTGAGGCGTTGCTTTGGCGTCTTTCGGCGCTTCAAAGAAAGCTGCTTCTTTAAAACCAAACATGCCGGCAACCAAGTTTGCCGGGAAAGTTCGAATGGCCTGGTTATATATTTTGACCGCATCATTGTATCTCATTCTTTCCACGGCAATCCGATTTTCTGTTCCGGCCAGTTCATCCTGCAGTTTCAGGAAATTCTGATTTGATTTCAAATCAGGATACCGTTCAATCACCACCATCAACCGGCTGAGCGCGCCGGATAATTCATTATTGGCCGCGATCTTATCGGGAACTGTTCCAGCCCCGCCAACTTTAGAGCGGGCATTGGTCACTTCCACCAAAACATCTTTTTCCTGCTTGGCGTAACCCTTAACCGTTTCCACCAGGTTGGGTATCAAGTCGTAGCGTCGCTGCAACTGATTTTCCACTTGCGACCAAGCCGCCTTAATGCCGACATCCATTTGCACGAAGCGATTATAGTTACCCGCAAACAATGAATATAAAGCAATAGCCAGAACCGCAATAACTGCTACCACAATGATAATTTTCTTCCCTGTTGTCATTTTTCCCTCCTTCATTATGTTAAAGTATTATAAACTATCAATGATGTGACATGCTTTCTCTGCTTCCTGCAAATACTTTTTAAACACGTCGATCACTTCTTTGCCGGACAGTTTATCCGTGCCCGCTTTGATTTCAAAACAGGTCATAAATACGGCTGCGTCGATTGTAAAGACCTTCTTCATTTCTTGGATGGTATCACGTTTGTCGCGAGGCGCCTTTGCCTGTTTTAAATAAAGCATGGCATTAAAGATGGCAATAAATGCCGTCAATGATTTACGGATCAGTTGCCTCAAGGAGCGCGCCGATCCCGCAGCTTCCAAATAGCCTTCGCGAAGCAAAAGGATTTTGGATTTAAGTTCGCGCTCAATCTGCAGACGCAGATCTTCCGATTTAAAGTTCAGTGGCCCGAGAACATCTTCGCCGTAAATCAGCATCGAATTATTTTTCATATTGAGAAATTCAATCGGATAAGAATCCAGCGACGAGTTAATAAACTGTTTTGTTATTACCAGCGGCAAAGCCACATTGCGTTTTCTCCAGTTTTTCACCAGATCAAATCCATCTTCCAACCGGTTAATGCCGTCCGGTGTCAGAACGACCAGAATGTTGATATCTGATTTACCTTTCACATAGAAGCCGCCGGCCGCGCTGCCATAGAGCATCAGCGAGATCAAATCTTTGCCAAATGCCTGAAGATAGTCCTGTGTCAAAGGAACGAAAATGTCTTGTGGTTGATCCGGAATTTTTGCCATGTCATTCACCTGAAAAATATGATTAAAAACTACGGCCCGCGCCACCGCCGCCGCTCATACCGCCGCCGAAACCGCCAAACCCGCCACCGAAACCGCCGCCACCACCGCCCCGGCCGCTGCCGGAGACCAGCAGAAGCAGAATCCAGGGTAGCATCTCCCGGCCTTGTCTGGTTCCCAAAAGCACGGCCGCGGCAATTAAGAAGATGAGAATCCCGACAACATTAAAGCCTTTGTTTTCCGGACGGATATTAGTCCGGTAAGGGCCGGCAACACCCGTCAGCTGCACACCCGCGTCTTTCGCGATATAGGCGCCACAGGCCAACATCGCATTGTAGAGAGCCTTGCCTGTCTCACCGGTTTTGAGATGAGGTACGACGTACTTATCCAGTATTTCACCCACTAAGCCATCCGGTAATATTCCCTCAACACCATAACCGGTTTCAATGCGAATTTTCCTTTCTTTGACGGCCAGAAATATCAAAACACCTTTGTCTTTATCTTTCTCCCCGATACCCCAGGCTTTATACAGACCATTCGCATAAAGGGTTATTTCTTCTGTTTGCCCCAGTTCCGGCAGGGTTACGACAACAATCGCTGCGCCTGTTTTTTGCAATATCTCATGCGCAAGGATTTCCATTTTGGCGGCGTTGGCCTGATCAATCACATTGGCAAAATCATTGACAGCCGTCCCTCTGGCCGACGGATAATTTTCCACCGCCAATACCGCACCGGCCCAAAGCGCAATGAAGATTGCCACGCACAGGAATAGGAATGTTTTTAATCCGAGAGTGTTAGAATAAATATGTTTTTTTTCCACGTCAAACCTTTTAAAATTATCCACAGCGTGTTGATACCTGAGCAATCGCACAGCCTCACCGTTTTTGGCGAGCGGAAACTATTGCGTAAAGCTAACGACCTGTCAAGGCGGAAATATATACATGAGATAATGCTTGCGCAAGAGATCATCAGATATTAATAAAATGAATCTCGATCTGTGAGATCGTCAAAAAATACTCTATTGGGGAGCTCTTCAACAGCACCTCTGCTTGTAATGTTTGTGACCTATGACGCCAAAAATAATTCTCATTCATCCGCCCGTCACGAAACCCTCTGAACCACCGGCAGGGATTGCCAAACTGTCGTCTTGCCTGAGAGCCAACAATGTTTTGCATCAGGTGATCGACACCAATCTGGAAGGTATTTTCTATCTGACGCGTTCTATCGCGCGGGCTGCCATATCGTCGGGCCGCTGGAATGTTCGCGCCTGCAAAAATCTGGAAGCCGACCTGAACGCCCTGCAAAACCTCAGCACCTTCAGCAATCAAAGCCGTTACTCCCGAGCCGTGCTGGACATTAATCACGTCCTCAATATGGCGGGGAAACCCTACGGTGTTAATCTGTCCTTATCCGACTACACAGACAGCAAACGATCCCCCGTGAAAAGTAGCGACTTGATTCAGGCCGCTGAAACCCCCGAAGCCAACGCTTTTTATCCATACTTTTCCGGACGTCTGACGCAAGCGCTGGCGGACTCACCGGAATTCATCGGCTTTTCACTTAATTTTTTAAGCCAGGCACTCTGTACCATGGCTATGATCGGCTTCATTAAAAAAATCCACCCCCGGCAGAAAATTATTTTGGGCGGATCCCTGACAACATCCTGGGTTCAAAAAACCTGCCGAACGGATCTTTTTCCCGGCCTTGTTGACAAAATTGTGTCCGGCGAGGGAGAAGAAAAATTACTGACGATCTTGGGCATAACAAATAACCGGGGCAGGGCCTCAACGGATTATTGTCTTCTGATGGAAAATCGTTACCTTTCTCCCGGTTTTATTCTGCCATACAGCGCGGCGCGCGGCTGTTGGTGGCGAAAGTGCGCGTTCTGCCCGGAGAAAGCCGAGGGTAATCCCTATTTGCCTCTGCCCTCCGCCTGCGTTACGGAAGAATTGCAGACGCTGACACAACACACAAAGCCATCATTGATTCACCTTTTGGATAGCTCCATTGCCCCGGCATTGCTACAAGCCCTGGCCGAGAAACCGCCGGGCACACCCTGGTATGGTTTTGCCCGCGTCACCCGGCATTTAACGGATGAGGATTTTTGTCGGGCGTTGAAAAAAAGCGGCTGCGTTATGTTAAAACTAGGCATTGAATCCGGCGATCAGGACGTCCTGGAATCTTTGAACAAAGGCATTGACCTTCACGAAGCCTCGGCCGCGCTCAGGTCCCTGAAGAAGGCCGGTATTGCCGCCTATTGCTATTTCTTATTCGGCACACCACCGGAAACCGAGGGACGCGCCAGAAAGACGCTGGATTTTGTCAGCCGCCATTCCGACTGCATCGCCTTTCTGAATCTGGCCATTTTTAATTTACCGGCAGGAAGCCCGGAGGCGCAAAGCCTTGCCACACAGGATTTTTATGAAGGCGATTTATCATTATACAAAAGTTTCCACCATCCTGGAGGCTGGCAGCGCCCGGATGTCCGCAAATTTCTAACGAAAACCTTCAAAAGACATCCCGCTATCGCTCCCATCGTCAAGCGCACACCGGAATTTTTCACGTCTAACCATGCGCCTTTTTTTACTTTTCAAAATAATTAATTTCCTTCTATTGACAACGTCTAGATGTTGTGGTTAATGCCATTCATCATACAACATGTAGTGCTTTTTATTATTTAACAATCCTCTTCATTATATACAAAGGAGTTCAGCGCAATGGAAAAGAAGACTTACACCCCCATTATCCCCGAGTTAACGAAAAATGCGATGACCGTTCTGGAACGGCGTTACCTGAAGCGCGATAAAGAGGGAAAAGTGCTGGAGACTCCTGTTCAAATGTTTCGGCGCGTGGCGGATACCATTGCCTCCGCGGACAAAAAGTTTAATGAAAAAGCGGATGCTGCCCCAGTCGCTGAAGAATTCTATCGCATGATGACCCAGTTGGAATTTCTGCCTAACTCCCCTACGCTGATGAACGCCGGGCGTGAACTGGGGCAGTTGTCCGCTTGCTTTGTCCTGCCGGTGGGTGATTCCATGGAAGAAATATTCGACGCTGTTAAGTTTACGGCTCTGATTCACAAGTCCGGCGGTGGCACCGGATTTTCCTTTTCCCGCCTGCGTCCGGCCAACGATGTCGTCTTAACCACCACCGGCATTTCCAGTGGACCGATCTCTTTTATGCGTGTTTTTGATGTAGCTACGGAAACAATCAAGCAGGGCGGAACGCGGCGTGGCGCCAACATGGGCATTCTGCGAGTCGATCATCCGGACATCATGGATTTCATCATGTGCAAGGCCGACAAAAAGCAATTGAATAATTTCAATATTTCCGTGGGGCTCACGGAAGCCTTCATGAAGGCCGTCGAAAAAGATGAAAATTACGATCTGATCAATCCCCGCGACGGACAGGTTTCCGGAACCCTCAACGCTCGTAAGGTTTTTAACCGGATTATCACTCAAGCCTGGGAAAACGGCGAGCCGGGCATTGTGTTTCTGGATCGGCTCAACCGTGACAATCCGACGCCCCATGTCGGAGAAATCGAATCCACCAACCCCTGCGGAGAACAGCCGCTCTTACCCTATGAATCGTGCAATCTCGGCTCTATCAATCTCAGTAAAATGGTTCAAGGCGGCAAGGTCAACTGGGAGCGGCTTAGCGAAGTGGTTCATCTGGCCGTACATTTTCTGGATAATGTCGTGGAAGTCAACAACTATCCCCTGCCCCAGATCGCCAAGATGACTATGGGCAACCGTAAAATCGGACTGGGCGTCATGGGTTGGGCGGACATGCTGATCGGACTGGGCATTCCCTACAACACCGAAGAAGCGATTGAACTGGCCCACAAAGTCATGGGATTCATCAACAAACAGGGGCACGCCGCGTCGCAGGCGCTGGCCAAATCCCGCGGCGCATTTCCGAATTTTAAAGGGTCCGTCTATGATCAAAAAGGTGAACCACCGATGCGCAACGCCACCGTAACGACCATCGCGCCCACCGGAACAATTTCGATTATGGCCAATGCCTCTTCCGGCGTGGAACCGCTTTTCGCCGTATCTTACGTTCGGCAGGTCATGGATAACGATATCCTGGTGGAAGTTCATCCTTATTTTGAGGCCATCGCAAAAGAAAAAGGATTTTACTCGCAGGAACTCATGCAACGGATTGCCGAACACGGCACGCTGCATAATATTGATGAAGTTCCGGAGGACATCCGCAACCTGTTTGTCACCGCCCACGACATCACCCCGGAAGTGCATATTCGCATGCAGGCCGCTTTTCAGAAATACACCGATAACGCGGTGAGCAAAACGGTCAACTTTACCAACGGGGCCACGGTTGCGGATGTGGCCCGCGTCTATGAACTGGCCTATCAACTCGACTGCAAGGGCGTCACCATCTACCGCGACGGTTCCCGCGATCGGCAGGTCCTGAGTGTCGGGAAAAAACAGGAAGCGGCCGCCCCCGCCGGTATGGATAAAGACAAATCAGCGACCAAGCGCGAACGGCCTAAAGTGCTCAAGGGCTGGACCTATCAAATGCAGACCGGCTGCGGACCGCTGTATGTAACGGTCAACGAGGACACGAACGGTTTATTCGAACTCTTCACCACGATGGGCAAAGCGGGCGGCTGCGCCGCATCCCAGAGCGAAGCCATCGGACGCATGGTGTCGCTGGCATGGCGCAGCGGACTTCAGGCGCGCCAAGTCATCAAACAACTGCAGGGCATTTCCTGCCATTCACCATCCGGCTTCGGTGAAAACAAAATTTTGTCCTGCGCCGACGCGGTAGCCAAAGCGATTCAAGCTCACGTGGCGGCTAACGGCGGGAAGGTGCAACACGCAAAACGCGTTTTCCTCAAAGGCGCTTGTCCGGACTGCGGCGGCATTGTCGAGCACGAAGGCGGCTGCATGGTTTGCCATATTTGCGGCTACAGCGAGTGCGCGTAGCAGAGAAACATCCATGATACGGAAAATAATATGGTCCTCTGGTCCTCTACCTATATACCCTTAAGAAACTTCTTCTTGACAATAATAAACAAAATGGTTATCAATAGACCATGATAGAATCGTTTTGCTGCTCTGAAACAGAGAGGATTTTTCACCGTGAATTTTCGCGAAAATTCCCCCATGATATTCAGCAGCGCGCGTTTATGAGACTGAACGCATTGGATGCGGCAATTGATATTGAAGATTTGCGACTGCCTCCATCAAACCGGCTCGAAGCGTTGAAAGGCAAACGTCAGGGGCAATGGAGTATTCGCATTCATGATCAATGGCGAATATGTTTTATCTGGCGTAACGGCAATGCCCAAAAGGTAGAAATTGTTGATTACCATTAAGGAGAAGTAAAATGTACAAAAAGCGTATTAACCCCGTGCATCCAGGCGCTTATTTGAAAGAATTGCTTGATGAACTAAAGCTGTCTCAATACCGTCTGGCAAAGGATTTAGGCGTGCCCGCTATGCGCATTAATTATGTGATTAATGGAAAAAGGCCGGTCAATGCGGAACTTGCTCTCCGTCTGGGACGATATTTCAATCAGGAAGCGCGTTACTGGATCAATCTCCAAAGCCGTTACGATATGGATGTAACTGAAGATGCCTTATCCGAGAAAGTGACACGTGAAGTTCATCCTCTAAGTATAGCTGTATAATTTAGATACAATTTTATCATTCCGTCGAGGGACGGAATCCAGAACCTTAATGGAATTAGTAGGTTTAATCTTGCTCTCCGAAACGGCAAACCGGGGCCTGTTCAAGAGATTACGGCACTTTTATTTCAAACTTTGGTAAATGACATTCATTGTTTTTGGATTTCGGCTACAATTTCTTGGCAGATCTTTGCAACCTGTCTCTCCGTCATAATTACAAACTCTCCTCCTAATTGTCGGCTGGATGATCTGTCGTAGCTAAGCTCGCCCACTTGCTTACCCGACGGTAGGTCGATTAAACGAATCTTTACATCAACCCAGGCGTCGTCGGTACTAACGCCAGTCGCGAATCTTGTGCTTACCGAAACCCAGCTATAATCGTTGATGGAAATTTCCACCAGCGTGCCAGGTTCTTTGGGGATTATCATATCACCCTCTTTAATGGTCAGTTGGCGTCCGGTGGCAACAACTTTTTTCTTCATCGCTTTATGCCACAAACTTTTATAACCATTCCAGTCTTTCATTTCAGTGGCAACTTTGCTGCCCGTGACGTTTAACACGACAGGCAATGGTTGAGATTTTGTCCCAACGGCAGCACAACTTGTAAGTAAGGTCGCCAATAATGTCAGCAACAGAACATACAGTTTAATTTTCATTTTTCACCTCGCCATAATATTTTAATAATCCATTGCTTATGGATGCTTGAACTATAAGAATTCCGGTCTTGTATGTCAATAAAATATTGATCACAGAAAGAGGCGGGTGTTTCCACCCGCCCCGGCCTGGTATTCCCGTTCCTGAAAGATAAAGATATCATGGCTAAAATGGATACCATCATTTATGCATAAAATAATAGTGCGAACCGAAACGTTCAAACGCCGCCCGATCAAGCGCTTCTTGATGTAAAGGGTTCGCAACACTGATGATCAGCCGGGCCCTTTCCTGCAGGGATCGTCCGTAAAGGTTCACCGCACCGAATTCCGTAACCAGCCAGTGCGTATGGGCGCGTGTTGTCACCACCCCCGCGCCAGGCAATAATACAGGTGCGATTTTGCTCACCCCTTTATCCGTAACCGACGGCATGGCGACAATGGCCCTACCCCCCGGAGAACGAGACGCGCCGTAAAAGAAATCAATCTGCCCGCCCACACCGGAATAAAATTGCGTCCCCAGCGAGTCGGCGCAGATCTGGCCGGTCAGATCAATTTGCAGCGCCGAGTTGATGGCCGTAACTTTGGGATTTTTCGCGATAATGAAAGGATCGTTTGTATAGCCGACATCCTTCATCAGCACGTGCTTATTCCGATGCGTGTAATCATATAATTGCTTGGAACCCAGGAGAAAAGTCGCCACCATCTTTCCCGGGTCAATCACCTTATCCGCGCCGTTGATCACACCCTTTTCCACAAGCCCAATCACACCGTCGGCAAACATTTCCGTATGAATCCCCAGATTTTTGTGCCCGGCCAGCTGATTAAGCACTGCATTGGGGATCGCGCCGATTCCCAACTGCAAGGTGGCGCCATCGTCGATGAGTGCTGCGCAATGTCTGCCAATGGCCTCCTCCGTCGCGTCGGGCTTTGGAAAGTGGACTGTTTCCAGAGGCGTGTCGTCTTCTACAAAAATATCAATTTTATCGATTGAAATGAGCGCATCGCCGTATGTGCGTGGAACATTCGGATTGATGACCGCGATAACCGTTTCAGCTACTTCCATGGCAGCCAGGGTTGCATCCACCGATGTTCCCAGGGACACTATGCCTTGCTCATCCGGCGGGCAAACCTGCAGCATAACTACATGGCACGGCAGATAACCTTCGCGATAAAGACGCTGGGTTTCGCCCAGGAACACCGGAATATAATCGGCATAGCCCTGCTGGGTATGCCGGCGAACATTCGAGCCGACGAAAAAAGAATTCAGTTGGAAAATGCCTTCAAACTCCGGATCGGCGTAAGGCGCCGGGCCTTCCGTATGCAGATGATGAATATGAACGTTGTCCAATTCACCTGCGCGTCCGCGCCGGCACATGGCGGCAACCAGACATTGTGGCGAGCTGGCCACACTGCTTAAATGGATGTGATCGCCTGATTTAATGACTTTAACCGCTTCATCAGGCGTAACCGTTTTGCATGGACTCATTCTCATAAGATAAAGGCTAAAAAAGGTCCCCCGAGGTCATAAGACCCTTCCCTGCGGTTGATCAGTTTTTAAGGAATTCGCGGATATCGATAGACAGTTGATCGGCTTTTTCCAGATGAATAGCGTGACCGCAATTTTCATAAATGATCATTTTCGCCTTCGGCAGTTTTTGCCGGAAATCATCCGCCAGGGGAATCGGGAAAATCGGATCATCCTCTCCTAAAATGATCATCGTGGGCTGCAAAATATTTTGCACCCGATGATTATTGTCAAAAGCGTTGCAGGCGGCAAACTGCCGCAGAAAAGCATGCAAAGGTTGAGGATTTTTCATTCGTAAAGCAACGGCCTGATTGATAATATTCGGTTGCCTTTCAGCAAAACCCGTTGCCGTCATCAGCGTCAAGTCCGTCCGATAGACCTGTTCAGTTGTTTTGCCACTTATGGCTGCGGCCACTTTATCCCAGAAGGGTTCACCCAATTCCAACGATCGTGTACCGCCCATACCGGTTGCAACCAGAATCAGGCGATTAACCACTTCAGGATAAGATAAAGCAATTTCCTGGGCAATAAAACCACCCATCGACAATCCCACAACATGGGCTTTTGCAATGCCCAGTGATTGAAGCAGGCCCACCGCATCAGAGGCCATCATGGCGATGCTATATGCTTCATTCGGTTGGTCGCTTCGACCAATGCCCCGGTTATCCAACGCGATTACTCGAAAGTCTTTGGACAACTCCCGAATCTGCGCGAACCACAAATCCATCGGGAAAGCCAGACCGTTGATGAGAATCAACGGCTCGCCCGTTCCCTGCTCTTCGTAGTAAATTTTGATTCCGTTGACGGTTGAATGCGGCATCAGCAAACCGATCAAATTCTCGGGAATATGTATTGAAAAAAATAGCCCCCGCAGCCATCCGCGGGGGGCTATTCGAACAAAAATTTAAACAGCTTCGATGGCAATCGCCATGCCCTGACCGCCGCCGATACAAAGGGAGGCAAGCCCTAATTTGACATTGCGGCGTTGCATCTCGTTGGCCAGCGCCAAAACAATGCGCGCACCCGAACAACCAACCGGATGGCCGATGGAAATGGCCGAACCGTTGACGTTGGTAATGTCCCAGGGGATATTCAATTCACGCAGGCAGGAAATGGCCTGAGAGGCGAAGGCTTCGTTGAGTTCAAACAGGCCGTAATCTTTAATCGTCGTGCCGGTGATCCTGAGCAATTTGCGAACTGCCGGAACGGGACCCAGGCCCATGTAAGCGGGATCAACGCCGCCTGACGCGTAACCTTTAATTCTCGCCAGAGGTTTCAGTCCCATTTGTTTGGCTTTGTCTTCGCTCATAATCAGCAGAGCGGCCGCCGCGTCGTTGATGCCGGAGGCGTTGCCGGCCGTGACCGTGCCGTCTTTTTTGAACGCTGTGTTCAGTTTTGCCAGCTTTTCCATGCTGGTATCCATGGGACGTTCGTCCGTATCAAAAATAATCGGGTTGCCCTTCTTTTGCGGAATCGTAACGGGAACAATTTCATTTTTCAGGATGCCGTTTTTTATAGCATTACGGGCGCGGGAATGGCTCTCCACGCTTAGTTTATCCTGCTCCTCGCGGGAGATGTTATAGCGCGCCGCGATGTTTTCAGCGGTAATGCCCATATGGTAGCCGTAGAAGATTTCATACAGAGCATCAAACACCATCAGGTCAACGGTTTTACCGAAAGGCATATCCATACGGTGACCCCAGCGGGCCTTGGGCAGGCCGATCGGAACATCACTCATGTTTTCCATACCGCCGGCGATGACAACTTCGTTGTCGCCCGCCTTGATGCTGGCCGCGGCCAGCGCAATGGCTTTCATACCGGAAGCACATACTTTATTGATGGTGAATGCGGTGGTCTCCTTAGGCAAGCCTGCACGGATCATGGCCTGGCGTCCGGAATTCTGTCCCTGACCCGCTCCGATCACGTTGCCCATGATGACTTCATCGACGGCGATTTCCTTGAGATTGTCTGCCCACTTGGAATACTGCTGTTCGATGGCGCACAGTCCTTCGTTCTTTGCCGTATCCGGCGCGTCATCCTTGGCGTGCGCCGGTAACGCCGGCTTGAAACCGGCTTTGATCAATGTTTCACGAATGACAATCGCTCCCAAATCTTTGGCGGAAACATCTTTCAGAGAACCGCCGAAGGCCCCAACCGCGGTGCGCACCCCGCTGACAATAACTGCATTTGACATAAAACTGCCACCTCCCTTGATATCATTGATATTGCTTATGTCATGTCCATGACATTTTAATATCCAAAAGTCCGCAACCATTAACGGATGTCTTAAATTGGCGGGGAGTATTTCATAATTGAAACGTTAAGGCAAGAGTGATTTACTACGGATCGCCTTTCTTATTTTGTCACGGCCGCTTCACGGTGCTCATCAGCCTGCGCTAAATTAAAGCGCAACGTCAATGCATCAGTATCATAAGATCTTGTGATTTTGATCTTTGATTTTTCAAAGACTTTCAGCATGGCTTCATTACGCGGTAGGACATGGGCAATAAACCAGTCAATCCCGCGGTCGCGCGCGACTTTAATTAAATAGTTAAACAGGAAGGTGGCAACCCCTTTTCCTTGAAATTCCTCATCAACAATGAACGCAACCTCATAAGCGTCGGTTTTTTTATCATACGCATAACGCGCCTCCGCGATGATTCTTTCATTACGGCCTTTTTCCACGATAGCGACCACAGACAAAATATCTTCATAGTCAATGCTGACATATTTTTGCATTTCCTTGTGGGGCATGACGGGTTTGGCGGCAAAATAACGGAAATATTTCGATTCGTCGGAAAAATTGTAAAACAGGCGGCGCATCATATCTTCATCGGACGTTTTAATCGGGCGGATCTTGACTTCCAAGCCATCCTTCAGGGATTTGCGCGTTTCCAGCAGAGCCGGATAGTGGGCCGCGTGGCGGGCCACATATATTTGATCCGCGTAAACATAATTATACGCTTTGGCCTGATTGAGCAGGTCTTCGCGATGATCGGGATGAGCGATATCAATCATGGCCAGCGCTCTTTCGCGGATGGACTTACCAAACAGGTTGGCCACGCCATATTCGGTAACGATATATTTAACCACGCCCAGTGTGCTGTGGAAATTTTCGAAGTCACAGTCATGCTTGATGACGATGTTGCTGCGGCCTTGCATGTCCACGGAATTGAGCGCTACAATCGCTTTGCCTTTTCTGGAAATGGTCGCGGCCATGGCGAAGCCCAGTTTGCTTTCATAACCGGTGATAAGATTGTCACCGGAATGGAAGATAACCGATTCGCCGGAGATATCGATTTTTTTGACGTTCACGATGCCGATGAGACTTTGAATCCGCCGCACAACAAACGGATTGCTCAGACGAGCGATTGGATAAAACTCGAAAATAGGGTTCCGATCGACATATTCATACAAGGCACGGCTGCCGTAACAATAACTCGCCGTGATGAGCCCGCCGTTATAACGGCTGCGGTCCAGCGAAATCGCGCCGGAGTTGATCAGATCAATAGCCCAGTCGGAAACCACATGCGTCACAATACCTAAATTTTTTTTGTTTTTTAAATGATCGGCCACGGCATTAAAAATTCTGCCCACATGCAGTCCGACCGTTGCGCCATCTTCAATCAGGTTGGATATATTCCAGCCGATTCGATCCACAATCTCGTCGTAGGGTTTGTTTTTCCGCTCGATCAGCGGAAGATCGCTTTCGATAATATAATCGATGTTGCTGATGTGAAGGGACGTCTCACCATGGGTTACCGGCATGTTCGGATTGATCTCCGCAATGGTAAGCGACGCCTGTTTAATGACGATATTCGCCACATCCACTGCCACACCCAGCGACATGAAGCCCTTATCGTCAGGCACCGACGTCTGAATGATTGCCACATCCACCGCCACCGCGCCACTCAAAAAAATGTAAGGCAGCTCCATCAGATTGGCGGGAATAAAATCGACTTTACCCTCGGCGATTTCTTTACCGATGCTTTCCCCGATATTGAATGTCTTTAATCGATATTGCGGATACTCGCTTGGAGACGTCAGGTATTTCCCCAGCGTAATAAGCTGAATGATTTCCAAATCACGGATATTTTTCGCGTCCGAGCCGGCAATGGCTGTGAGGACCTTCCCGGGAGCGGCCACACCGCTTGAGACGAAAATTTTCTGTCCGGGTTTTAACTTTTCCAGCAACTGATCCGTGCTGATCACCTTGGCACGGTAATCTATTGCGGGCCGGATAGTTCTCTTTTTCATAAGCAATCCTTAAAGACCTGTACAGAAGATCAAAAAATGGCGACGCTTAAAAGTAGATAGCATAAACACCTGAAAAAATCTGCTATAACTTCATCCCGGGGGAAAACCCGGGGGCACACAACGGTTACGGTTCATAGTTTACGGCCCATGGATACTATTTTTTCAGCATGATCCGCGAATCGACGATGGTGCAGGCTTTTGCGGTGCACATGACGGGATTGAGATCCACCGACTCGACGATGTCTTGCAGATCCATCATCAATCTGGAGAAATTGACGATGACTTTTTTGAGCGCATTCATATTGACGGGTTCGGCGTCACGATAACCGGTGAGCAGTTTTCCCGCCACCAGTTCATGAATCATGTGGTCGGCATCTCGTGTTTTTAGCGGGGCCATCCTCAGGGAAACATCCTTGTAGATCTCGACACCTACGCCACCCATGCCGAGAAGAATCATCGGGCCGAATTGCAAATCGTTTTTAGCGCCGATGATCAACTCCAGACCTTTCACCATTTCCGCGATCAGCATGCCGACGAAGCCGTTGAGTTTGCGAAAACGATCCAAGGTCTGGATCAGCGTTTGATCATCTTTAATGCCGACGACTACACCTTTGACGTCGGATTTATGAACAATTGCAGGCGATACAATTTTAGCAACCACCGGATAGCCGATTTTGCCGGCGATCGTGATGGCCTGATCGTTGGAAAGGGCAACGGCATACGTCGGTGTTTTAAAACCGTAGAGGGAGAAAATTTCCTGCGCATCCGGTTCCAACACCCAGCCCCACTTTTTTGACTGATCGATGATCCCCTTGATTTCTTTTTTCAGCATGGTTTTTTCCTCGCTAATGCTTTGGCCATGAGCACGGCGCCTTCGATGGAAGGCGACACGGGAATGCCGTTGAGTTCAAAGCCTTCAATGAGCATAGTATATTTTTCCACTTGGGGCACATACGCGATAAGTGGCTTTTTATACTGCTTGCTAACATTGCTTAATCTCACACCGATATCCAAGGAGATGCCCGGTAGATAGGGCAGGATTAACACCACAATGCAGTCCACTTCCGGGGACGCTCCCATGACTTTCGCGCAGGCGACAAAGTCATCATCCACCGCGCTGCCGGTCAGGTCCACCGGATTGCCCAGCGACGCAATGGAACGGATATTCTCAGTTACATTCTCTTTGAGTGACGCTTTGATTTCCTCTGAAAACTCGGGCACAGACATTCTGGCCGTCGAACAGGCATCGACCGCCATCGCGCCGTGACCTCCGCTGCCGGTGATAATACCGATCTTCCCGGATATGGGCTGCGTGTAGGAGCTGAACACTTCGCAAAATGACACCAGTTCCTGCTCGTTTTGCGCTTCCACCACATTATGCTGGGCAATGGCCGCGGCAAAGCTGGCGTAATCGCCGGCGAGCGACGCCGTATGACTGGAGACCGCGCGATGCCCGGCCTCGCTTTTTCCTGATTTCATTATAACAATCGGTTTGGGGGAACAATCCGCCGCCAAAACGAAATCCCGTCCCTCACCCTTGCCAAATCCTTCCACATAATAGGCGATGACTTTTGTTGCCGGGTCCTTCAGCAGATACTGAAGCAGATCTATTTCGCGGATAAAAGCCTTGTTGCCGATGCTGATCGCCTTGGACATGCCTACGCCCTGCTCGGTGAACTTGATCATCTGATCGACCAGAATGCCGCCGCTTTGACTGACAAACGCAACGCCGCCCGGACTAGGCTTGACCATGCGTTCAATGGGCAGAAAAAAAGTATCCACCTTGAAGGGCACATACAGCCCCAGACAATTCGGTCCGATAAAAGGAAAACCGGCTTCCCGGGCGATATCCACCACGCGGTCCTGCAAATCCTTGCGTCCGCCTTCGGTAAAACCGCCGGAAATCACCGCCGCCGACTTCACACCGGTTTTGATACAGTCAGCCATGACGTCCGGTACAAATTCCGCGCGGGTGGCGATCACGGCCAGATCGATTTTTTGGGGAACAGCTGCGATTCGCTGGTAGAGCATAGCATCGTGGAGCTTGCCGCCTTTAGGGTTTACACCGAATACTTCGACGGGGTAGCGATGATTATTTTTGTCGAAGATGACATTGGCCGGATGGCGGTCGTTCGTCGATGAAATCCCGATCACGGCCATGGTTTTCGGTTCAAATAAGGGTTTCAGATCCATAAAGACCTCCATCATAGCATCATGAATGCAAGCGTCTTAAATCATCATCCACCGTTAAAACACGATAGGGTGGATCTTCCTTAATCATCATAAAATTGATTTGCCGGCCGGTGATGCCGCCTGATCCGCGGTGCGAAAAAAAAGCATCCTGGCGGCACACGGTGCAAAGTCCTGCTGCCTGAATGTTGGTGTTGGGAATTCCGCAACTAAGAATCTGGCGGCGGTTGACTTCCACCAGGTCGAGCATCCATCTGTCTTTTCGCTTTCCCGGAAATAAAAAGTCTTCAGCGTTTTTCTGACGGCGAAAAGCATCCGCCGTGGATAAATCGACTTCGTAGCAGCACGGGCCAATGGAGGGACCCATCGCAACCAGCAAGTCCTGAGGCTGCGAATCACATGAATTTCGCATGAAGCGGACAACTTTAGCACTGATGCCAAGAGCGGACCCGCGCCATCCCGCGTGGACGGCGGCAATGACTTTTTTTATCCGATCCACAATAAAAACCGGCGCACAATCCGCAGTCTTGATGCAAATGGCCAGGTTCGTTCGGGTGGTGACCATGGCGTCGTAGTTTAACGCCTCGCGCGACGTGAAATAATCGCCATAAGGCTTGATGACCAAGATGTCATCGCCATGAACCTGATTGAGAACCAGGAAATTCTCCATCGGGATCTCAAACACCGCGGAGAGCTTGTCCCAGTTGGCCAGAACACGGAACTCCTCATCGCCTTCCCGGAAACTCATATTGAGACTCTTATAATCATCCTGCGAGACGCCGCCGATTCGCGTGCAGAAAGCATGCACCAGAAAATCGCATTCGCTCAGTAACGGCGCCTGCAAATATTCGATAGCATTTTTTTTAGACGGTGGAAACATCGCTATCCTTTTAACTGATCCTGCCAGGCTTGTAAACCGGATTCCCCGGCGTAACCCGGCGCGGCTGCGCGAAACAACGCGCGCAAATTCTCCAAGTCTCCCGGCAGCGGCGCTGAAAAGACGACTCTTTCGCCGCTTTGCGGATGGATAAATGAAAGCTGCGCCGCGTGCAGCGCCTGTCGTTGTAACGATTTAATCTCCGCCTTCAGCGCTGCGTTTTTGATGGTTTGCAATTTAGACGCATTGCCGTAAACCGTATCTCCGATGACGGGATAACCCCGCTCAGACAAATGAACGCGAATCTGATGCGTCCGTCCGGTTTTGATTTCAATATCGAGCAGCGTTGCCTTGCCGTAACGTTCGCGAACTTTCCAGAGCGTGAGCGCGTCCTTGCCCTGCCGGCTTTTCGTGGACATCTTCTTGCGGTCCACTGGATGACGCCCCACAGGTAAAACGATTTCCCCGCTTTGACCTTTGACATCACCCCAGACCAGCGCGATATATTTTTTATGGACATCATGCTTTTCAAACTGCGCGGAAAGCTTGCGGTGTGCTTCATCGGATTTCGCAACCACGATCAATCCGGATGTTTCCTTGTCTAATCGGTGCACAATCCCCGGCCGCAACACACCGCCGATACCCGACAGATCATGACAATGAAAAAGAAGCGCGTTCACAAGGGTGTTATCCGGATTGCCGGGCGCGGGATGCACCACCATGCCTGCTGCTTTATTGATCACGATAATGGATGCGTCTTCATAAACGATATGGATAGGGATGTCCTGCGGGATGGCGACGGCATCGATGGCCGGCTCGAGGTGAAGGCTAACAACATCACCGGCTTTCAGGTGCTGGCTTACTTTTGGCTCTTTTTCATTGACGAATACATCACCTTCTTCGATGGCGTTTTTAATCTGCGAACGGGAAAATGATTCATCCGCCTGCGCAAGAAAGACGTCCAAACGCAGCCCGGCCTGTGATGGGCTCACGGTAAAGGACAGGTCTCTGGTTATCGGAACATCATCCGTCACGTCGGGACTCCCGTGCAATTTTTATGAGACGGTGGTTGATTTTAAGCCATCCAGAATAAAGCCAAATTCATCTTCGGCCACTGTTCGCAAATCGAGGAGGATCTCTTCCTGATCGACGCGGACGATAACCGGCACCGTGGCACTGCGCAGCTTTGCTTCCATACGGCTGGCCGGCATTTTTGCATGTCGAACGGCGACAACGATTGTGGGAATGTCTTCAGTCGGCAGCGATCCGCCACCGGCGGCTGCTTTTGCCTCTTTGAGCTCATAGGTCAAATGGGCCATGTTGGCGCGTTTGAGTTTTTGGATCAGCTTACGCGCCCGCTTCCTGACGTCGCTTTGCGGTTCAGTCAGCGCTTTAAGAGAACGCAATGTCCGGGGGGCGGCGTCCGGCGCCAGATAGCGCATGAGCGTTGCTTCCAGCGCGGCCAGGGTGAACTTGTCAATGCGCAGCGCCCGGTTGAGCGGATTTTTCTTAATCCGGGCCACGATTTCTTTTTTGCCGACGATGATACCCGCCTGCGGGCCGCCCAGAAGTTTGTCACCACTGAACGTCACGACATCAACCCCGGAGGCCAGTACTTCCCGCACGGTTGGTTCATGCTGTAAGCCGTGAGTCGCAAGATCAATCAGGCAGCCGCTGCCCAGATCATCGAAAACCGGAATGCCGTGCTGCTTACCCAGCGCGACGAGCGGTGTCAATTCCGCTTCTTCGGTAAATCCGATAATCCGGTAATTGCTGGTGTGGACTTTTAAAATCACGCCGGTATTCGGGCCAATGGCTTTTTCATAATCGCTAAGGCGTGTGCGGTTGGTTGTTCCGACTTCGCGTAGAACGGAATTGCTTTTGGTCATAACATCCGGAATGCGAAACTCGCCGCCGATTTCGATCAGTTCACCACGCGAAACAATCGCCTCTTTACGCTCCGCCAGCGTGTTGAGCACCAGGAGTACGGCCGCGGCGTTGTTGTTGACAATCAGGGCATCTTCCGCGCCGGTGAGCACGCAGATCAACCGGCTTACGTGGTCGTAACGCAAACCGCGTTCGCCGCGATCCAGGTTAAACTCCAGATTGGAATAGCCGCGTCCCACCTCCAGAATTCTATCGAGGGCTTCGGGACACAGAGGCGCTCGTCCCAGATTGGTATGCAAAATAACACCGGTTGCGTTGACCAGCCGCTTTAATTGGTAATGATACAGGTCATCGATGACCCTCTCCACGCTGCGTGCGGCCGACGCTGCATCTGAAGAAAGCGCCGGTAATTGCTTGTCGGAAGCGGTCAGAATACGATCCCGCAGCTTTTGTACAACGTCGCGGCAGGCTTCCCGGATAATTTCTCGTGACGCTTTCTCATAGATGTCTTGCTTTTCCAGAAGCAGTATCACCTCGTCAATCTTGGGGAGATGCCGCAGTAAATCTTTTCTCTTGTCATCCATAGTCCTCTCCGTCTTCCGTAAAGTCACTTAATCCGACTTTTTTGCGGCAATAATCGCGAAAATTGTTTACCGCGATAAAAAATTCCCGCATCATAATCACCCACAAATAGCGTCCACGCGGTGTCAAATGCAGGTTGGGCGAAAAATAACGAAACGATCCGGCCAGTGTGAAGGCGGCCATTTCTTTCCATAAAGTTTTAAAATATTTACCCGCGTATTTTTTCTCCAGCTCCTGGACATTCATTCTCGTACTGAACAGCTTCATCAGGAAATCGTAACGCATCTGGTCGGGCATACCGAATTTACGCGCGGCAGAAAGCGGTAGCCTGCCCCTCATAAGATCAGCGATATATTGTTCAATGTCAAAGGTATTGGCGTAGCACACACCGTTTAAAAAACCGATGGCGCCGCTGCCCAGGCCGGCATACTCGTCAAAATCAACAACGTATTCATCGATTAGCGATTGGGAGGCCTTCTTTCTGGAAAAGCACCAGGCCGAAGACGAATCATAATTGGCATTCAAGCGCCGGAGGATCATCTTAAAAAATTTCTTTTCCCGCCGGAAATTGACTTCGCCCAGCGTTTTCTGCATCAGGCGCTGGGTCAGCGTCGAAGCCATTAAAGGATAGAAGGTAATTTGCTCCATGTTCAGTTTCAGCAAAATGGCCAGATCGGCCTCCAGCATGGCTTCAGTCTGTTCGGGAAAATTAAAAATCATGTCGGCGTTGACGGTGTCAAATAACCCCATGGTTCTGCTGAGACGTTCGGCGATTGCTTTACCCGAACCGTATTTATCATAACGGGCTATTTTCTTAAGCAGGTCATCATCGAAGGTCTGCACCCCGACGGAAAGTCGATTAATACCCGCCTGTTGCAGAATGGGGATATGGACATCGGTCAAATGATTCGGATTGGTTTCCACCGAAATAGAGGTGATGGGAAACATCTCCCGGGCCAACCGCAGTGTTTCCGATAATTCATCGATCAAAACGGTCGGCGTGCCGCCTCCGACATAAATGCCGGAAAAGCGGTAGCCTCTCTGGCGATAAAGAGCCATTTCCCGGCGCAGGGCTACATGGTATTTTTTGGCCAGGGTTTCGTCCAGGCGAATGCGGTGAAAAGAGCAGTAGGGACAAAGTTCTTCGCAAAAAGGAATATGCACATAAAGAAGGCGCGGCTTTTCATCAATACAGGGCGACAGATCCGGCAGGATACCGTCTTCAAAATTCAGGGCGCGGGCAAACTGTTTCCGGGATGCCTGGGTAACTATTTGATTAATCACAACTCATTTCCGATCTTTCATCTTATGAATAATCATGGCTTATACGTTTAACAAAAGATGAAAGGAATTTGCAAGCTTCGTTTACTTGAAATAACACCCGATAGGTGTTATAGGCCAAAGAAAAATGAGCTACTCGGTGAAAGATATGGCCCCCAAAAGAGTCTTAACCCTTTGGAATGATGAAGGTGTCAACGACGCTGATACGTCCGTTCTGAGAAAAAAGTCGATTGAATTTAAAACACCCCTAGATAAAGAAGCGCAGGCAGAAATTAAGGCGCTGATGGATTCATTTACCTGTCGCGATGACGCCTCGGGTCTTGCCGGGCCGCAAATCGGCATCAACAAAAGAATGATTGTTTTCCGCAACAAGCCCCTGAAAAACAAGGTAAAGAAAAAAATGGATCCGGAAGATTATGACGTGCTGGTTAATCCGCGCATTACCCAGGCGCGCGGTGAAAAATTAACAGCGGCGGAAGGGTGCCTTTCCTGCCCGGACATTCAAATTGAAGTCAGCCGCTTTCCCGAAATTAAAGTCCGCGCCCTGAACGAAAAAGGCGAAAAAATCAGCAAGCGATATTTGGACTATACCGCCCGGGTTGTACAGCATGAAATCGATCATCTCGACGGCACGCTCATCGTGGATTATGAGGGTAGTCTTTACTATCCGAAAAACAAGCAGGCTTTAATTGATAAACTTTTTAAATAATCAGTCGTCCGTTTAGGACCGGGCATCCTCCATGAAAAGAACTCCTTTATACGAAAAACATATCGGGCTGAAGGCTAAAATGATCGATTTTGGCGGTTGGGCCATGCCCGTGCAATATACGAATGTGATTGAGGAACATCAAACGACCCGCACGAGCGCGACGCTTTTCGACATTTGCCATATGGGGGAAATTGAAGTTCGAGGTGCGCAGGCGCTTCATCTTCTCCAATTTTCTCTGACCCGCGACCTCGCATGGCAAAAAACCGGTCAGGTCAAGCTCTCCGCTTTACTCAACGAGCACGGCGGCATCATTGATGATTTAACCGTGTATAAAATGGCTGAAGATTTCTACATGTTGGTGACCAACGCCACGACTCGCGAACCTGATTTTCTGCGAATCCAATCCATCCTCAAAGATAAAAAGTTCGACTGCACACTTTCGGATGTCAGCGTAAAAACCGGCAAGTTGGATTTACAAGGACCGCGCGCCGAAGCGATTTTACAGACCCTGGCGGACACGGATTTAAAAAGCATCCGTTTCTACACTTTTGTCGAGTCACAGGTGGCGGGCACCCGGGCAATCGTTTCGCGCAGTGGCTACACCGGCGAAGACGGATTTGAAATTTATGCCGACGCCGGCAAAATTGGATATATCTGGGACAAGGTGATGGCAGCCGGCGCTGTGTTCGGTTTAAAACCGGCGGGGCTCGGCGCCCGGGATACCTTGCGCCTGGAGTCGGGAATGATGCTTAACGGCCAGGATATAACCGAAGCCGTAAGCCCGCTGGAAGTGCCCTACAGCTGGCTGGTGGACTGGCATAAGGATTTTGCAGGCAAATCAGCTCTGGCGGCTATCCGGGACCGGGGCATTCAGAAAAAACTGGTCGGATTTGTCATGACGGGACGCGGCATTGCGCGTCATGGCTATAGGGTCATGCATGGAAACAGGGAAATCGGCCTGGTTACATCCGGCACATTTTCCCCGACCTTAAATAACGCCATCGGCCTGGCCTTTGTTGATGTTGCATTTAGCGCGCCGGATACGGAAATAACCATTGCAATTCGTGATAGTCTCAGCCCGGCAAAAGTGGTTAAGCTTCCTTTTTATAAAAGACAAAAATAATTCACCAAGGAGAATCGTGATGCCAAAATCAAATCCCACCGACAGATTATATTCCAAGGACCATGAATGGGTCAAAGACAATGGCGATGGCACGGCCGCGGTCGGCATTACCGATTACGCGCAGGAAATGCTGACGGATATTGTGTTTGTGGAACTTCCCCCTCTCGGCAAAAAAGTTGCGCAGGGCGAACCGATGGCCGTCGTTGAATCCGTGAAATCCGTATCCGATGTTTATGCGCCGGTCAGTGGCGAAGTCATCGATGTCAACAAAAGACTGGAAGAAACCCCGGAGCTTCTCAACCAGGACGCTTTCGGCGAAGGCTGGATAGCCAAATTAAAACTGGGAAATACCGCCGAACTAAAATCACTGTTTAACGCTGCCGATTACGACGACCTGATCAAAGAGGAAAAACACTAAAAATGGATTATTGTCCCCACACGTCTGATGATATCGCTCAAATGCAAGCGGCAATCGGCATAGGAAGTATTGAAGAGCTGTTTGCCGACATCCCGCAAAAATTTCGTTTAAGACACATGCCCGGCATGCCGGCTTCTCTATCCGAGCAGGAGACGCTCGAACTGATGCAGGCTATCAGCCTGAAAAACAGAACGCCGCGCATGACGCTCACCGGCGCGGGCGCTTATGCGCATTTCATTCCGGCGGTTGTCGGCCACATTGTAAAACGTGCTGAATTCTATACCGCCTATACGCCCTACCAGGCGGAAATCAGTCAGGGGATCTTACAGGCGATTTACGAATACCAGACCATGATCGCCCGTCTCACCGGCACCGAGATTGCCAACGCCTCCATGTATGACGGCGCCTCTGCGATGGCGGAAGCGGCGGTATTGTGCGCCAAAATGTCCAACCGTTCCAGAATCGTCATTGCCCGGTCGGTCCATCCTCAATATCGGCAGGTTTTACAGACCTATTGCTGGGCTAACGGTTATACCCTGAACGAAATACCTGCTTTGCCGTCCGGTCAGTTGAATTTAGCCGCACTGAAAAATACACTGAATGACAGCGTCGCGGTGGTTATCGTACAAAGCCCAAATTTTTTCGGATGTATTGAAGATATCACACCCAGTGCGGATGCCGCTCATCAATGTGGCGCATTGCTGATTGCCGGATTTACAGACGGCACGTCGTTGGGAATTTTGCAACCTGCAGGTGTCTGCGGGGCGGATTTTGTTGTGGGAGAGGGACAGAGCTTCGGCAATCCGCTTAATTACGGCGGCCCTTATCTGGGAATTTTCGCCGCGCGCGAAAAATTTCTGCGCCGCATTCCGGGGCGGCTCGCTGGCGCGACAGTCGATCAAAACGGCAAGCGCGGTTTTGTCCTGACGCTGCAGACCCGCGAGCAGCATATCCGCCGGGAAAAAGCCACGTCCAACATCTGCTCCAACGAATCACTCTGCGCGCTCGCAGCCGCCGTCTATCTGGCCGCATTGGGTAAGAATCTGCGCAAACTTGCCACGCTCAATATTTACAAAACACAATATTTGAAAAACAGACTTTTACAACTTGAGGGTTGGCAGGACGTATTTTCCGCCCCGGTCTATAACGAATTTGCCATGCGCTGCCCCAATGCCCGCACCGTCAACGAAAAGCTGCGAGCGGAAGGAATACTCGGCGCTTATGATTTACAAAAAGATTATCCGGAACTGGACAACACGCTGCTTTTTTGCGCAACGGAAATGCTCTCCAAAGACGAGATAGATCATGTCATAGAGATCATAAAATAACGGTTGTCTTTGCAAGCGAAGAGAAACAATCTCGCGTTTAACCTAGACAAGGGGAATCTGGATGGAACTCATTTTCGAAATCAGCAAACCCGGTCGCAATGCTGCGAGTGTATCAGCAAGCGATGTGCCGGTCGTTAATATTGATGAAGTGATCGGCAGAAAATATCTACGCGACGATCTGGATTTACCGGAAGTGGCGGAAATAGATCTGGTGCGGCACTATA
>ERZ795055.332-NODE-332-length-48578-cov-5.860664_pt1 | contig 48578 bp, 64 predicted proteins | sample MGYA00375139_ERZ795055 | MGnify/ENA primary metagenome ERZ795055 (study PRJEB30184, sample SAMN05720283) | anaerobic digester metagenome | isolation source: active sludge of municipal wastewater-treating anaerobic digesters | place: USA | collected 2015-01-23 ... | reverse complement strand
ATTATTCAAAAACCTTTAAAAACCAATTTTTCTATGCTTTCTTATGAAAATTCCAAAAACAACTAAAAGATACTGTCCGTATTGCAAAAAAAAGACAGAACAAAAAATAAAATTAGTAGGAACAGGATTTCAAAGAGGGACTCAAACAAGAGGTTCAAAATATCGTGCCAAATTAAGAGGATTAGGAAGAGGAATAGGAAATAAAGGAAAATGGGGTTCAAAACCTGCAGCCTCTAAATTCAAGAGAAAATCCAAAACAACTAAGAAAACAAATATGATGTACACATGTAAAGTCTGCAATAAATCTAAATATCAAAAAAAAGGTATAAGATTAAGCAAGCAGGTACAGGAGTAAAAATAAAAAAATAAAATGGCTCAGACAAAAAAGAAAAAAAAGTTTTTTGAAGTAGACATACCAATGATCGGTAAACAAACTCAGCTGTTTGCTTATGAAATTTCTGAATTGAATAATAAATTCATAAATTATGATTTAACAAGAATACTTAGGGGAAAAAGCATTTTAATGCAATTAAAAGTAAATGTTGAAGAGGATAAGGCTACTGCAACCCCGACACAAATAATTCTAATGCCCTATTTCATAAGAAGAATGATAAGAAAAGGAACAGATTATGTTGAAGATTCTTTTATTGCAGAATGCGAGGACGCATCATTAAGAGTTAAACCTTTTCTTATAACTAGAAGAAAAGTATCCAGAGAGGTAAAAAAAGCATTGAGAGAAAAAGCAAAGGAAGAAATAATTCAATATTTGAAAGATAAAACATCTGAAAAAATATTTGATATTGTTTTAAAAAACCGATTGCAAAAAGATTTAAGCCTTATTCTTAAAAAAATATATCCTCTTTCTTTATGCGAGATACGAATGCTGAAAATTGAAAAAAGCAAATAATTGTAAAATACGAAATCTTTTAAAGTAATTATTTATTTGTTCTATTATGCCTCTATAGCTCAGTGGTAGAGCGGCTGCCTTGTAAGCAGTAGGTCGGGAGTTCAAATCTCTCTGGAGGCTTGCGAAGCAAGAATCTAGATCGAAATTTATTGAGTGTCTAGAGGCTTTTTTCTATATTCTTTATCCCAACTTCACAGCAGTTCCATAAGCCAAAATTTCAGAAGATGCTTGCATTACTGTGGAACTTGTAAATCTAAATCCAATAATTGCATCTGCCCCCATCTTTATTGCATCGTTAATCATCCTATTCAATGCTTCATCTCTTGACTGGGCTGCCATTTCAGTATAAACTTTAATTTCTCCCCCCATTAAATTCTTAAATCCAGCGGCAATATCTCTTCCCAAATTTCTTGACCTAACTGTGTTCCCTCTTGCAATACCCAAAACTTTTGCAATTTTTTTCCCGGGGACATCAAATGCAGTTGTTACGATGATTTCTTTGTTTGCCATTTTTTCTGATTATTTAGAATACTCCTTTTCCTTTAAATCTTTCCTTTTTTCAATCACATCCTCGTGCTTGTTAAGCAGAAGCGCAATTCCAATACCCAATAAAATAATTCCATAAAAAATCATCCACCATGCAGTAAAAATACTTAAAATTATAAATAAAATACCTGCAAGCATAAATGCCCATCCTGCAATTAATCTACTTAAACTTATTTTCATGGTATATTCAAAATTAACAGGTTAATAAAACTTATTTTTCTAGAATAATTTCTGCTTTTCCCCCATCAGAAAGTATTTTTGCAATTTCTCTTGGAATATTTGCAATCTCTCCTTTTGAGTATGGGCCCATTTTCTCCCCATCCAATCCCAAAAATTCATCTACATTATCTAAAAAAAGTATGAGCTCATTCATTTTTTCTATTTGAATAGTATTTTCATTAAGAATTTCGTTAAGTTTTTTGTCTGAATTATCCATGCAATTCATAAGCTCTTCAAAAAGTTCTTTCTCTATTGCAAACATATTTTCAAAATCTTGCTTTGAAATTCCAGTTTCAGTTGCAACAAGAACTAAATTTAAAATTTTCTTTCTCCTTCTTATTATAAATTCCTTAAATAAAGTAATTGCATTTTCCAACTGTTTCTTAGTTTTTATAATAACATCAGAAAAATCATCATTATTCTTTGATGCAATTTCCTTTTTATCTTTCAAATATTTTGCAACTTCTACAACAAAATTTTTTGGTATTGACTGAAGTTGTTCAGAATATCTTTCTTTTCTTGCTGCTTCATAAATATCATTATAGGTAATCATCTTATTATCTCCCGAAGCAGCTTGCAATTTTGTCTAGGTGTTTGAAAATTGCTGTTCTGTAATTTGAGGAAGTTTACAAAAGAAACCAGCAGGTGTCTTTTGGCTGCTTCATAAATATCATTATAGGTAATCATAAAAAAACTAACAGAATTCTGTTTTTAATAATTATTGTAATTTAAAGAAGAGTTACAAAATTACAAATCCAACACCCCTTCTTTGGTTAATGCTGCAAATCTTATTCCAACTGGTAAATTAATTAATGCAGAAATTAAAGCCATATGTTCTTTTCCATCTCCACTTGCTATTGAAAGTGCAACTTCTGTCCCGCTTATTTTTCCCTTTAATTTTTTTGAAAATTCTTCTTTTAATTCTTTAATCTTTTTTGTTAAGTCAATTTTGATGAATTCAAATTTTTTATCGTGTGTAAATCCTGCCCCAAATTCGTCCCCTAAAACAATTATATTATCCCATTCTCCAAATTTCATTAATCCAGAAACCTGCCCCCATGTTCCTTTTCCTGATGAAAGTAATGCTATTAATTCCATACTTTTGAAATTCAATTTCAATTTATAAGCATTATTGCAATCTAAAAACAAAATATACAAACCAGAAGACTTAAAAACTCAAAAAAACATAAAAAATCAATCGTTTGAACCATATCGCGTTGGAATACATTCTATATCCAAAACGAATAATGTGGGAGATTAATATAGAAAATGGCAGAACTAGAAACTGAATTAAAAAAAGGTTTATCTGAATTAAGAAAAACCAAAGAAAGAAAATTTGATCAAACAGTTGATTTAATTGTAAATTTACAGAAATTTGATGTTAAAAAAAGCAATGTAAATATTTTTGCAAGTATCCCCCATAAAATAAAGGATAAAAAAATAGCAGGATTCTTGGAAGTTAAAAACAAAGATGTTGAAACAATTACTCCAGATGAATTCAAGAGATATTCTGATAAGACAAAAATGAAACATTTAGTTTCTACTTATGATTTCTTTATAGCTCAGGCAAGCTTAATGCCAAGTGTTGCTACCAATTTCGGTAGAGCTTTGGGCCCAACAGGAAAAATGCCTTCTCCTCAATTAGGAATAATTTTGAATGCTGATGAAAAAATAATTAAAGAACTTAAAAACAAAATAAATACAAGCATAAAAATAAAAGTAAAAGAACCAAGTGTAAAAATTCCCATAGGAAAACAGAGTATGAAGGATGAAGATATTATTGAAAATATAATGTCTGTTTATAATTTGCTTCTTAAAAATCTTCCTAGGAATAAAGAAAACATAAAAAATGTTGAAATAAAGCTCACAATGACTAAACCTTATAAAATACATATAAAATGACAGCAAAATCAACTCATATTTCAGAAGGAAAAAGAACAGTAGTTGGAGAACTATCTGAACTTTTTAAAAAACACAAAACAGTTTTAATTGCATCTATAAAAAATATACCTGGATCACAATTTCAAGAAATAACAAAAAAATTAAGAGGAAAAACAGTTGTAAAGGTTCCAAAAAAGAACCTTGTTTTCAAAGCAATTGATTCTTCTAAAGATGTTGAAATTAAAAAAATTGAAGAAAAAATAGATAGAGATTTTGCTTTATTATTTTCAAACATGGATTGTTTTGATTTGGCAATGGAATTAATAAAAAATAAAAGTCCTTCAAAAGCAAAAGCAGGACAAATTGCTCCTTTTGATATAGAAATTCCTGCTGGACCTACAGATTTAGTTCCAGGACCTGCAATTAGTGAGCTTGGTGCATTGGGGATACAAATTCAAATTGAAGGGGGGAAAATAACAATCAAAAACCCAAAAATAGTTTGCAAAAAAGATGCAAAAATCCCAAGCAATGTTGCTGATATGATGAGCAAATTAAATATAAAACCATTTACAATTGGATTTATTCCTGTTGCAGGTTTTGATAATGAAAAGAAAATACTTTATTCTGAGATAAACATTAATCCTGAAAAAACTTTGCAAGATTTCAAAGAAGCTTATGGAAAAGCATTGCCTTTTGCAGTAAATATTGGATATGCTACTCCTGAAACAATAACTTTCTTAATAGGAAAAGCAGGAATGCATGAAAAAGCAATTGAAAAAATAACTCAAACTCCTGAATTAAATTCTAGTTCAGCAGAGGAAACAAATTAAAATGGAATACATATATGCGGCACTTTTGTTGCACAAAATTGGAAAAGAAGTTAGTGAATCTAACATAAAAAGTGTTGTTGTAGCTGCTGGCGCACATGCAGATGACTCAAAAATAAAGTCACTTGTCGCTAGTTTGAAAGACGTGGACATTGCAAGTGAATTAGCAAATGCTAGTTTGGTTGCTGCTGCTCCTGCTGGCTCAGCTCCTGCTGAAGCAAAGAAAGAAGAAGCACCTAAAGAAGAAAAACACGAAGCTGCAGCAGAGGGACTTAGTGCACTTTTCGGTTAATTTTAAATTTTTTAAAAGTAACTAAGCCCTTTACACTTTGATAGTTTGCACACGAAACAAATACAAAAGAAAACTAACGGCAAGCACAAATGTATTTTCAATTATAATAATTCTTAAAATGACAAAGCAAATCTCTAAAGGAAAATATAATCTATTCCTTGAATTAACTGAACAATTAATAGCATTCAAAAGCTCTGCGAGAATATTTGAGGAATTATATAAAAATTCTTTAGAAACTATTATGGAAGAGGGTAAAATTCACTTATTTAGATATATTCCTTTGAACTGGCCGTCAAAATTTAAGGCAACAGGGGAATTTAATGGCACTAGCGAAGAGGATAAAAAAATAAGTTTAGAATATCTGATTTCTGGAGATAAAAAAATATTGAAAAGCAATTTAAAAATAAATCTTCCTGAGAAACCGATTATCTTAGAACTGTTAAAAGAATGTAATACATCTGATATAGGCTCTTATACAAAAAACGAGATAAAAATAAAAAAAATAGATAATATAAAAAACGGAATAGTAAGAGAAATTGAATGTTTTGGGATACCTTATAAGTTAATTATAAAATCAAACAAAGAAAGCGAAATAATAAAATATTAACTTATTTCGCAAATCCAACTTTCTTTAAAATTTCTTTTCCCATAATTTTTCCCAAAGAACCATTTTTACATTCTTTTTCACAGAATTTTTTTGCAACAGGATTTTCACTGCAATTATAAAATAAAACAGGAACAGGGTCCGCAGAATGAGCTTTCAACTTGCAAGGAGTAGAATGATCTCCAGTAACTAAAATTTTTATTTTATTTTGTGGGGCAACGCTCCTTAAGTACTTGAAAAGAGTTATATCAATATATTCAAGCATTAATTTTTTTTCAAAAGGTTTATTGTCATGTCCAGAAGTATCTGTTTCTTTTAAATGAATATACAAATAATCTGCCCTTTTAAGATTCTTTTTTAATACATTTATAGAATGTTTGCATGCTCTTCTTAATCCTTTCCATAAATTTTCATAAGAATCAATTCCTTCTAATCTAGGGTATTCAAAAGAATAATTTTTCATTCCAGAAACACTTGAAAAACCAATTTCTAAAGGCATATAATTTGCAGAAATCCATTTTTTATATTGCTTTAATTTTGGGGGTTCAATACCTGCCCCCCTAAGCATAAGGTAATTTGCAGGCATTAATCCTTTTCTTATTCTTTCCAAGTTAATTGGATGGTTGTTTAAAACTTCAAAAGCTCTTTCCAAAAATTCATTTACTAAATTTACTGTATATTGGGTATTTTCATCATCATCTAAGGGTTTGCATCTCTGAACCTTGTTAATGCTTTCATTTTTACCCTGAATATAAGTATAATCATTTCCAAGAAAATTATCAGAAAATCCTCCCCTAAACACCAATGCTCCCCTATGCTGAACAGTAGGTTTAAAAACAAATTCGCAAGGCATTTTTATTTTATTGAGTGCTTTTGCTAAAATAATTGCTTCTTCTGTTGTTAAAGTTCTTCCAACTCTTCTATCTAAAATATTTCCAGAGTTTAAATTATCTATTGTTGCAAAATTAGCCCTAATTGCCAAATCTCCCCTAGTTAATTTTAAATCGGTCCCTCGCGCTTCAAGTTGCCCCCTTGTACTTGAAATTAAATCATTGCCAAAAAGAGAGACAATTGCTTCATCTGATTCTGGTATGAATCCGGGTTTAACAGGATGCACATACCCTAATTCTCCTCTTGCAGCTAAAAAGTCCATATTTGGAGTTTGTGCTGCCTCTAAAGGAGTTTGTTCATTTAGAAGTTTATGAGGTAAATCTCCCAATCCATCTAAGATTACAAATATCCCTTTCATTTAATAAACTCCTGTTTAGCAAATGAGTTAGAAATTTCCAAATTCAAGGGTAAGTTTCTTTTCATTCCATAAAAATAAAGCTTCTTTTATTTATAAAAATTTGGATAAACATCCAGTAACAACATGGTTAAGATTATAAATATAGAACTTCTTGTTCCAGAATGTTCTCAAAACTAAAAGAAAAGTTAAAAAATTGGACTCAAGAAATTATAAAAAAGAAAGTTGTAGACGAAGTTGAAAAAAAAGCCAAAGAAGAAATAAAAGAAAAAAAGAAAGAAGAAAAAGTCAAGAAGAAATTAACAAAAGAGAAGAAAAAGGAAGAAAAAGAACAAAAAAAGAAAAAGGAAGAAAAGGAAGCTGAGAAAATTCAAGAGGAAATTAAGCCTGTTGAAACTCACGAATTGATTATTCCTGAGAAAAAAGAATTTGATGAAGAAGAAAGAAAAATTGGGGAGCAAATAATAGAAGATATAAAAAAAGAAGAAGAAAAAGCCGGTTTTTTCAAGAAAGTTTTTTCAAAGATTACTAAGATAAAGATATCAGAAGAAGAATTTGAAGAATATTCTAAAGAATTAGAAATGCTTTTGATTGAGAATAATGTTGCTCTTGAAGTTGCTGAAAAAATAACTGAGATGCTTAAAGAAAAAATAGTTGGAAAAGAATTTCTCAAAAAAGAGATTGAAGCCCAGATTAAATTTGCATTTGAAGATATAATAAGAGAAATTCTTATAGAACCCTTTGATTTAATTGAAAAAATAAAATTAAAAAAAGCAGAAAATAAACCTTATGTTATTCTATTTTGCGGGATAAATGGGACAGGAAAAACAACAACAATTGCAAAAATTGCAAAATTGCTGAATGCCGAAAAATTATCTTGTGTTTTTGCTGCTGCAGATACTTTTAGGGCAGCTTCAATAGAACAAATAAAACAACATGGTGAAAAGCTAAATGTCAAAGTTATTGCGCATGAGTATGGAGCAGACCCTGCAGCAGTTGGTTTTGATGCAATAAAATATGCTGAAAAAAACAAAATAAATGTTGTTTTAATAGATACTGCAGGAAGAATGTATACTGAAAAAAATTTAATGGCCCAGATTTCAAAAATAGCAAAAATCTGCAAACCAGATACAAAAATATTTTTAGGAGAAAGTGTAACAGGAAATGATGCAACAGAACAAGCAAGAAATTTTAATGAAACAATTGGAATAGACGGAATAATTTTAAGTAAAGCAGACATTGACGAAAAAGGGGGAACTGCTCTTAGTGTGGGTTACATCACAAAAAAACCAATATTATTTTTAGGAACAGGGCAGGAATATGATAAATTAGAATCTTTTGATAAAGAAAAATTTATTGAAAAATTAGGGCTAAATAAAGGAGAAGAAAATTAAACGCCGTAACCAGGAATCGAACCTGGAAGCCCTTTCGGACCGCGATACTTGGATTTATCCTAGTAAAGTAAGCTTAAACAATTTCCTCGGAGGCAATTAGAAATTGCCTTTCAGTGTTTTGAGGAAGTTTAAAAGAAACTAGAGAGTTTCTTTTATTTCCAATCGCGTGGAGTACCATTGTCCCATTACGGCTTAGATATTTTTAATAATTGGGGTATTAAAATCTTTCAAAATTCTCAAAAACCCAAACTTTATTAACCTGTAACCTGCTATTTTTTCTATGCTGGAAAAATTAGGACAGACAATAAAAAAAGCCACAGACAAGATAGCTAATGCTATATTTCTTGATAAAAATCTTGTTGATTCTATTATAAGGGATTTACAAAGAGCATTAATTGAAGCAGATGTAAACATTAGTTTAGTTAAAGATTTATCAGATAAAATAAGAAAAAGTGCATTAGATGAAAGAATAAAAGGAATTGAAAAAAAAGAGCACATAATCAAACTTCTTCATGATGAACTTGTAAGCATTTTAGGAGATTATAAACCTCTTAAGTTAAATACAGGACAAAATAGAATAATTTTATTGGGATTATATGGGGCAGGAAAAACAACTACAATCGCAAAATTAGGGAATTGGTATGCAAAAAGAGGAAAAAAAGTTGCTCTTGTAGGATTAGACGTTCATCGTCCTGCAGCAAGGGAGCAATTGCAGCAATTAGGAGAAAAAAACAACTTAAATGTTTTTGTCAATTTTGAAGAAAAAGACGCTGTTAAAACTTGGAAAAAATGTGAAAAAGAAAAAAAATTCAAAGAATATGATTTAATTTTAATTGATACAGCGGGAAGGCACACTTTAGACAAGGAACTTGTTCAGGAAATAAAAACACTTGGTAAGGAAATAAAACCTACTGAAACAATTTTAGTTATGCCTGCTGACATTGGGCAAGCAGCAAAAAAACAAGCTAGCGAATTTCAAGAAGCATTAAAGATTTCTGGAGTAATAATAACAAGGATGGATTCCACGGCAAAAGGGGGTGGGGCATTAACAGCTTGTGGGGAAACCAAAGCAGGAGTTTATTTTATAGCAACTGGTGAAAAGATAAATGATATAGAAGAATTCAATCCAGAAAATTTTCTTTCAAGAATGCTGGGGATGGGAGATTTGCAAGGTTTGCTTGAAAAAATAAGATTAGTTACAGATGAAAAACAGCAAGAAAAAATGCAAAAAAAACTTGAAGAAGGAAAACTTTCTCTTGAAGATGTTATTGAGCAAGTAAAATCAATGAACCAAATAGGGGGATTTGATAAAATAAAAAATATGATTCCTGGATTGGGAAATGCAAAAATTCCAGAGGAATTAATTGGGGCGCAAGAAGAAAAAGTAAAGAAATGGGAGCATATTTTAAAATCAATGACTCCAAAAGAAAGAGAAAATCCCGAACTTTTAAAAAAACAAACTTCAAGGATATCGCGAATTGCAGAAGGGGCTGGAGTAAACAATTCTGATGTTCGTGCATTATTAAAGCAATATGATATGCTTCAGGATATGCTTAAGGGAGGAGTTGACAATATGGATCTGTCGCAAGGTTTCTCTCAAAAACAAATGCAAAAAATGATGAAAAAATTCGGAAAGAAAAAAATGATGAGGTTTAAATAAGCAAATGAAAAAAACAAAATACATTCTTTTAATTGCAATTTTCATTATCTCATTTTTAGCTTCTGCTATACTTTCATTTATTCCTGCAGAAAAAGCATGCGGGGGAACTCAAACAACTTGTTATGTTGTACAAACTTCAGAATATGAGAAAACCTTAGGAGTAAATAATAGCTATTTGGGCTTAATTGCTTTTCCAATTCTTTTAATTCTTACATTTTCCCACATAAAAAAACCTAAAACATACAAAAAACAAATTATCTTTTTTGGAATATTGGGAGGAGCATTATTTGCAATTTATTTTTTATATCTTCAATTTTTTGTAATAAAAGCATTATGTAGGTATTGTATGGTGGTGGATATTGGAGCATTATTAAGTTTGAGTATAATCTCGCTATGGAAAGAAAAGAAATCAATTCAATACCTGAATTAATCTCACAGGGTGCAGAAGCAAAAATCTTTCTTGATAAAAAAAAGAATTTGATAATAAAGAATAGGCTGTCTAAATCTTACCGTCTCCAAGAATTAGATAAAAAAATAATAAAAGGAAGAACAAAATCTGAAATTAAATTGCTAATTAAAGCAAATCAAATCATTAATGCTCCTCTTCCAGGAAAAAATACTGAAGAAAACAAAATAATTATGCCTTATGTTAAAGGAAAAAAACTTTCAGATAACCTTAATAATTTTTCTCTTGAAAAACAAAAAGAAATTTTGGAAAAAATAGGAAAATCAATTGCAATACTTCATAAATCAGATATAATACACGGAGATTTAACAACTTCTAATATGATTCTAACTAAAAGCAATGAAGTTTTCTTTATAGATTTTGGATTAGGATATATTTCTAAAAAAATAGAAGACAAGGCAGTAGACTTACATTTATTAAAACAAGCACTTGAAGCAAAACATTTCAAAAATTGGGAGATTCTTTTTCAAAAGTTTAAAGACGCTTATTCAAAAAATTATTTTGAATCAAAACAAATATTTGAAAGATTAATTGCTGTTGAAAAAAGAGGACGTTACAGGCATTAGAACATTCTAAATTATTGCACATAAATTTATAATAGTTTATTCTTATTTTTACTAACAATGAAAAAAAAGCTAATATCACTTATTCTTGCAGGAACCCTATTCTTATTTTCCCCATTAGATTTTACAAATAAAAAAAATAATTTAAATTCTTCTGATAATCTTGAGAAAATTATTTTAAAAAAAGAAAATCCTGTAATTAAGGGTATAGAAAAAGAAAAAACAGAGATAAATAAAGAAAAGGATTTTCCTAAATCGAAAGAAACAAATTATATTGAATTAGTAATAGCAGATATAAATAAAAAAGAGGAAGAATATCTCTATGAGCACACTAAATCTATTAAAATATTTAATAATGAAAAAAATTTGGAAGATTCCATAATATCTACTTTAAAAAAAAGAGATCATACCTATAGAAAAGATAATCCAGTTAATGAGCATTATAATCAAATAAATAATCTCTCCTTAAAACAAAAAAAGGCAATTTATCTAATGTTAGATGCGCTTAAAGATTCTTCTTTTGTAAATAATATTAGAAATATAATCCAGGAAGATTTAATAGACAATTATTCAGAAAAAGGGGGAATAGTGGAATTTAAAGAAAATAACAAAATAAATTTAAGGAGCATAGAAAGTGCAGGTAATGAAGAAAAAAAAGCAGCTAAGGACACTTCCAATAATGAAGGGTATTCTGTTTCTCTGGAAGCATATTGCTCAAAGAAAATTGGATATTTCCATTTGCATTCTAGCAAGTATAATGAAAGTAAATTTGCAGGACCCAGCTCCACAGATGAGTATGTTATAGAAGAAAGTTTAAAAATTTCAAATTTAATAAATGAGTTTATAATTACCTCTTTAAAAAAAGGAGAATTTAATATGGATTATATTGGGGTTGATATTTCTAAAAGTAAAAAAGCAATAACAATTGATTTGGGAAATTACATCTATGATTCATTAAATTTAGAATAATTTTTCTCAAAAAAATTTAAATACCCCTTTTAAATGATTTTAAGATGATTAGAATTTTTTCATTTCAAAAAAATAAATTAGAAGAAATCCAGCCAGATAAATTAAAAAAAAGCCAAAAAATAACTTATTGGGTGGATTTAGACTGCTCCAATTCAAAAGAGGTTGATGTGATAAAAGATTTTTTTGATATTCATCCAACAGCAGAAGAGGATATTTTGTCAAATCAAACAAGAATAAAATATGAAGAATTCGAAGAGAATACTGCGATAATATTTCAGGGAATAGATAAATTTGAAGCTTTAAACATAATAACCTATAATCTTTCTTTTATATTCGGGGAAAATTATTTAATAACCTCTCATTTTGAGAAAAATGGAAATATAGACTATTTAATAAATAATCCAAAAAAGTTAGAGCATCTTATAAAAAAAGGGAAAGATTATGTTCTCCACTATATTTTAGATAAAGAAGTTGATAAAGCTGTAAGAATAAAATCTGAGATTTTTGAAGGATTTAAACAATTAGAAAGAAATTTTATAAATAATTCTGAAAAAGAAAGTTTAAAAGAATTGTTTAAAAAAGAATTGATGATTTTAGAAACAAGGCAATTAATGGAATCTGTTACTGACCTTTGTTTATACTTAACAAAACCTACTGACAATTACATTTCAGAAAATCTACTTCCATATTTTCGCGATGTATATGACCACTCTTTTAAAACAACAGAATCACTAAAAAGCATGCTTGGAAGAATAAATGGTATGAGGAATGCATATCAATCAATAACATCAAATAGATTAAATGAAACAATGAGAAATTTAACTGTAATCATGGCGATTATGATGCCGCTTACCCTTATAACCGGTTTTTATGGAATGAACATAAAATTGCCTTTTCAAAATGATATGAATATCTGGGTTTGGGCGATTGTTTTTATGATTGTGATCTCCATGTTTATGTTCTTTTTATTTAGAAAATTGAACATAAAATTAAAGGATTGATTATTTCAAATAGCCCCACTCGGATTCGAACCGAGGTCCCGGCCTTTCTCCATTACTTAATAACACCAAAGGGCCGTATACTTGACCACTGTACTATGGGGCTTTTTGCACTATAAAAGCAACTTTAAGGAATTTAAAAGGCTTTTGAAATTAAAAATGATGATTAAAAATAATAGATTATATAATCACTCCAAAGAAAACAACAAGCTTTAAAAAACCCCTTTACGAAATACTAAGATGCCAAAAAAAATGGAAAAAAATGAAGAATCAGAAGAAAAACAGAAAAAATTAAGCCTAGAAGAATATGAAAAAAAAATAATAGAATTGTCTGATAAAGGATTAACTGCTGAAAAAATAGGGGAAGAACTAAAAAAGCAGGGAATTCATCCAAAAGAATATAATAAAAAAATATCTAAAATTTTGGGCAAAAAATATGTTGATCCTGAATTAAAAAATACTGAAAGAAAATTAACCAGAATAGAACAACATTCTAAAAAGAATAAACAAGATAAAAGAGCTATGAGGGAAAGAAGTAGAGTATTCTCTCAGATTAGAAAAATAAAAAAATATCTAAAAAAAGAGTAAATAAATTCTTAAACTAAAAATGAAAAGAGGAGAAGAGAAATTTGAAAAAGAAATTAACGCGATTTCAGAAGAATTCTTCGAAAAGATAAATAATCAAGAAGTTTGCATAGTGAGCCATTTTGATACAGATGGTATTACCTCTGCCAGCATAGTTGTCTCTACATTAAAAAAATTAGATAAAAGATTTTCTCTTAAAATTGTAAAAAGTTTAAATGAGCAATTTATAGAAGAACTTCCTAAAGACAAAATAATTCTGTTTTTAGATTTAGCTTCTGGGAGTCTTAGACATATTGAAAAAGCAAAATTAAAAGAAGTTTTTATAATTGACCATCATGAATTAACTTCAAAAATCCTTCCTGAAAATGTAAAAATAATAAATCCTCACTTGGAGGGTAAACAAAAAATAAGCGCCTCTGGACTTGCATACTTGTTTTGCAAAGAAAAAAATAAGGAATATAAAGAACTTGCAAAACTTGCTGTTTTAGGAATGATTGGAGATTGCTTGGAAAAAGAAATAGATTTCTTAAACCATGGAATTCTTGAAGAAAGCGGAGTTCAGAGAAAAAGAGGACTTTTAATCTATCCTTCAACTCGTCCGATAAATCGTGTTCTTGAATATTCTTCAAACCCCTATATTCCAGAAGTAACAGGAAATATTAAAGGAGTGCTTGAATTGCTTAGGGAAGTGGGAATAACTCCTGAAAATGGAAAATATAAGAGTCTAATTGAACTCAATGAAAAAGAAATGGAAAAACTAACCACTGCTATTCTTCTTAGGAATGCAAAAATAAAGAGCAAGGAGTTGGTGGGGGATATTTTTCTTATAAAAATGTTTAATAAATTGGAAGATGCAAGAGATTTAAGTGCAGTAATAAATGCTTGCTCCCGTTCTGGAAAACCAGAACTTGCAGTCCAATACTGCTTGGAGATATCTGCTGCAAAAAAGAATGCTGAACTTACCCATATAAAATACAAACAAAATCTTATAACAGGATTAAATTATATAACAGAAACAGAAAAAATATCCGGAAAAGGATTTGTAATAATAAATGCTAGAGATAGGGTAAAAGATACTATGATAGGCACAATTGCCAGCATAATCTCAAATTCTGCAATATATGAAGAAGGCACAATTATAACAACAATGGCATATTTTGAAAATAAAATAAAAGTCTCTGCAAGAACAGCTGGAAAAGAAGGAAGAAATATCCGAGAACTTCTTAGCAAAACCATCGATGTTATTGGGGGAGAAATTGGGGGGCATGAACATGCTGCAGGGTGTATAATTGACCAAGAAAAAGAAAATGAATTTATTGATTTGCTTAAAAAAAATTTAGAAGTTGAATTGGTGAAAATTTAAAAAAGATAACCTTTAAAACCAGATTATTTCTTGTTAAATTATGGCATTAGAAGAAGGAGAAATAGTATTGTGCACTGTAGAAAAAATAGTTGGAACAGTTGTTTTTGTAGTAATAGACAATGAAGAAAAAAGGGGGAGCATAATTTTGAGTGAAATTGCTCCTGGTAGAATAAGAAATTTAAGGGAGTATGTAATACCAAAAAAAAGAATAGTTTGCAAAGTATTAAGAACAAGTGGAGAAACAATTTCTCTTTCATTAAGAAGAGTAACTCAGAAAGAAAAAAAAGAAGTATTGGAAATTCATAATCAAGAAAAAAGTTACAATAGTATTTTAAAAAGTATTTTAAAAGAAAAAACTGATAAGGTGCTTGAAGAAATTTTAAAAAAAGAGAGATTATCCACTTTTCTACAAGAGGCAAAAGAAAATCCAAAAGAACTGGAAAATCTTGTTGGAAAAGAAGATTCTAAAAAAATATTAAATATTCTTAAAGAACAAAAGAAAAAAAAGACAATAATAAAGAAAATAATATTGCTAAGAACAACAGAACCAAGGGGGGTTGAATTGATAAAGGAAATACTTAAAAAACCAGAGAACATTGAAATTAAGTACTTAGCAGCAGGAAAATACTCCCTTAAGATAGAAAGTGAAGATGCTAAAAAAGGAGACCAAGAACTAAAAAACTTTATTGAAAAAATAGAGCAAAAAACAAAAGAATTAGGGGCATATTTTGAATTAAAGGAAAAATAAGTAAAAATATAAAAATGGAAGACAAATTTAGAGTAAAAATCATTGGAATAATGTTCAATCCAGCAGCAAGAAAGATTTTAGTTGGAAAAAATCAGGGAGACAGATATTTAAGTTTCTTGGAAGGGGATTTAAAATATGATGAGGAGCTGGATATTGGACTAAAAAGGGTTGCAAAAGAAAAAACAGGATACATTGTCCATAATCTTGGAGCAGTTTATGCAGAAAATAGATTAAAAGATAAGCAAGCCCTTCGTATTTATTTTTTATGTGAAGCTACAGAAGGAGAAGAAAAACCAGGTAAAAATGTTACAGAATTAAGGTGGATAAATCCAAAAGAAATTGAAAAACATTTAAGAAAGAAACTCCCACCAAGATTAAAAGGATATATCTTTGGACTAGGATGAAACTTAAATTCTACATTGATTCTGAAGGAAAAAAAATTTACACATTAAAAGAAGAAATAAATAGGATAAAAACAAAAGATGCCCATTATAAATTTATAAAAATCAGAGATGCTCCTCCTAGCAATTCAAATATTGTAAGAAGAAGATAATTATTTTATTGTTTTTATAGAATTGCCAAAATCTTCATTTAATCCGGTATCTAAAAGAAGTTTTATTAAATTTCCTTTTTCTAAACAAGAAAATCTTTTATCTGGAAAAAAATCACTTTGTTTAATGTTTTCTGGTATCCCATTATATAAATGAATTTTTTTATCATCTTTTCCAAAACATGCTCCTTGCAAATACTTGCTAAAACTATTATAATCTAAATTGAAAAAAAATTGTGATGTTGAAGGAGATAATAATTTATCACTAAAAGCAGTATGAATTAAAACATATTTATCATTAACTTTCATCTTTGCAAAATGTAAATCTTCAAATGGTTTGAATGTTTTCATAAAAAAACAAAATAAGAATCTACTTTTAAGGATTATTATACTCTAAAACAACTTCACTTGTTTTTCACCCCCAATCATCTCCCCATATTTTCCATCATACCCTGGCTTAACTTTAATCTTCCCTTCCCTATTCTCTAGAATAAGCTTAACCAGCTTTTCGTTATCTTTTAATTCATTGATTAAATTTTCTTTAGAGACATTAAGCAAAATATTAAATTCATTTTCAAATTTTTCAATAAGATTATTGTAAATCTCCCAAGTCTTTTTATTTTCTAATTTTGAAGAAATAGCAAATGCAATCAGCTCATGTAAAGGCAGCAAAGTGTAATATTTTTTTTTATTAATATTTTTAGTTATATCCTGATTACCAATTTCATTAACTCTGTTTGCAACACCTATAACAAGTGGTTTTCCACAAATAGGGCAAATCCCATTTATTTTTTTTGTTTCTTCTGGGGGGCTTGAAAAATTACAATCAATATGCCCATCCCAATGATATTTTCCATATGCCGGCTCTGTTTCAATTGTTCCAAGAATTTTATTTTCTCTTATTGCATTAATTATATCTTGAAAACTTTCAATTTTTTCAAAAATAGTTGCCTCTCTCCCCATTCTCCAGGGCCAAAAGCTATGAGAATCTGAAAAAGAAACAATTGCTTTATTATTTAATTCAGAAAGATGCCAATTCATTTCTGGATTACTGGACATTCCAGTCTCAATTGCATGTATATTTTTTTCCTCATTTCCAAATGCTTCTTTTAAACTATCAAAACCTGTTGAACTTCCAAAAATTCCAAACCATGGAGTCCAAACATGTGCGGGAATTATCTCTATTTTATCTGAAATTTCCCTTAAATCCCTTGCAAATTGTTCACATGAAATTTTGAATATTGGTCTCCCATCATAATCTCTTCTTCCTTTTGTATCCAAATATGAATTTATTTTATCTGCAATTTCAAAATTAGGAACTAATAATACCAAATGCACTCTTCTTCCTCTTCCTTGAGTATACATTAAGCTTATTTCACCTGTTAAGATAAATTTAAATCCATTTTTTGAATATAAAATCCCATTTTTTTCTTCTAAATTTTCTTTTAATTCCTTAAGCCATAAGGGATGAGTAAAATCTCCTGTTCCAATTAACCCTAATCCTTTTATTTTACCCCATTTTTCTAGATTTTCTATTGTAATATCTTTGCTACACGCTCTTGAAAATCTCGAATGAATATGTAGATCTGCAAACACCCCTTTGATTATTTCTACCATCTTCAAGAGTATAAACAAAACTTTTTAAACTATATTATAAAAATATACTTACAATGACAGAAGAAAAAGTTTTGGTTTTAATAAAACCCGACGCTATGGCAAGGAACCTTTCAGGAATAATTATTCATGATTTATCCCAACTAAAACTTAAAATGATTGGATTAAAGTTAGTTAGTGTTCAAAAACATTTGGCAGAAAAACATTATGAAGTGCATAAAGAAAAACCATTTTATCCTGATTTATTAAAATATATTATGGGAGAATATCATAATGTTCATTCAATTATTGCGATTGCTTATAACGGGGAAAACGCAGTACAAAAACTAAGAGAGTACATAGGTCTTAAGTATCCTGATGAAGCAGATCCAATAAGCTTAAGGGGAAGATATGGTAAAGTAAACTCAAAGACAAAGAACATTGATAATGTAATTCATGCATCAGACTCACCTGAAAACGGAGAAAAAGAAATATCTATCTGGTTTGACAAGGACGAATTGGTTGAATAAAATACTAAAAAGATTATTTCCCATAACATCCAATATAAAATTGTAAATTATCAATACAGTATTTTCTTCCGATCGATCTTATTTCTTCTTCATAATTATCTTCTGCAGACAATTTTCTTCCTTGCAAATCTGGATGAACGTTGCAATGATCATCAATTTCAAATGATTTAATTTTTATTCCAGCAATTTTATGCTTATCAAAAAAATCAGTTAATTCTTTGACCAAGCTTTTTCCTTTAGGAACTTGTTTAATGCTTAAATCTATTCTAAGATAAGTATTAATTAATGGTATTTCAAGTCTTCCCATTTTATTTTTCACTCCTCCTTATCACTAACACCACCAGCGGTAACATAATACACTGTCTCATTATCGGGTAGATTTGGCGAGTCAATTAATTTAGCAACCCTAGAACCTTGTTTTCCTCTTCTCAAATATAATCTGTAAGTAGATGCGTGTCCAACAATATTTCCTCCAATAGCGGTTGTTGGATCTCCAAACATCTGTGCAGGATTTGCCATAACTTGATTTGTAACATAAACTGCTAAATTATAAGTTTCAGCTAATTTCATTAAATCGTGCATATATCTATTCAATTTCTGTTGCCTGTCTGCTAACTGCCCTCTTCCTGCAAATTCTGCCCTAAAATGAGCTGTTAAAGAATCTACAATAAGAAGTTTAATTGGTTCTCCAGATTTAACCATCTCAGTAACTTTCTCCAAAAGCAACATTTGATGATCTGAGTTAAAGGCTCTTGCAACAAAAATATTTTTAAGAACCTTTTCAGAATTTGCTCCTAATGCATCTGAAATTTGTTTTATTCTAGCAGGTCTAAATGTTCCTTCTGTATCTATAAACACTGCTTTCCCATTTGCACCTCCCTGCTCAACTGGTAACTGAACTCTTACACTTAAGGTCAACCCCAGCTGAGTCTTACCAGAACCATATGCCCCAAAAGCTTCTGTAATAGCTCTGCTTTCAATTCCTCTCCCACCCAAAAGTTCATCAAAATTTTTACTTCCTGTAGTTATGTATGAAACATTAGATCTTCTTTGAGCATATTCCACCCCATCCTGAAATCCTAAATCAAGCATCTCACGTGCAGCCTGTATAGCCTTTCGTGCAACAGCAGGGCTTACACCAGAAATATCAGATATTACAGCAGGACTTGCAACAGCTAAAGACATTAAATCAAAAATTCCTGCTCCTTCAAGCTTAGCAGCAACAGCTGGCCCTATTCCAGGCAAATCAATCAAAGTTAATTCTTTGTCCCCTTTCTTTTTGGATTTCTTTTCTTCTTTTCCTTCAACCTCTTTTTCTTCTTCTATATCTTCTTTTTTAACTACCATCTCTCTCCAAAATACCCCCTCTTTATAAAGATTATTTGTGTAATAAATATATATTAAAAAAACTGCTCAAGAAAATGCTTTTCCTAAATCTAAAACAAATTTATCAAGAGTTCTCTTATTTTTACACCAAGATTTAACTCTCAAATTTGCATTTTCTTGAATCTGTGATTTAGAGTATTCTATTTCGCTAAATATTTTTCCATTATATAGTGTCCCAAATAGGCAAGGAATAATTTCTTCTTTTTTTGGTATATAAAATGCTCCAGTTAACATTAGTCCTGAATCCACAGAAGAATTGTCTCCAGAATATCTTTGCATAAGTCTTAAAATTTTACCATACTGGGAATTAACTTGAGGGGTATCAAAATCGACTTCCTTATTAAATTCTTTATAATGCTCTTTTCTCATAATAAACAGCAACTACTCTTCTTTTAAAAAGAAATCTGTTCTTTAAAAGATATATTAAGCTTCCAATTGGGCAACTAATTCATCTAAATTAACTTCTTTTACAGAATCAACTATAAATTCCTCATTATTGAAGAAATTATTTTTTCTTACATTTCCTGAAAATAATAACTCTTTGCCTAATAAATCTTCAATCTGAAAGGATAATTTTTCTTTATCTTCTAAGTTACTCAATCCCAATGCAGAAATATTTTCATTAAATAAAACAGCCCTAATAGTTTCTGTCCCATCATCTAAAACAAGATTGATTAAAGCGCGTTTATCTGCAGAAATTCCCTGCGCTTTTTCTTCTTCAGTTAATTTTTTTCCTGTCTCTTTGCTAACCTCAAAAAATTTGGGTTGAAAAACCTGAACAATAAATGCTCTTAAAAGCACCGAATCTCCAACCTTAAAGTTTTTTATTTTCTTTTCTTTAACAACTTTTTCTGATTTTACATTTTCAATATCTTTATTGCTTTTTTTTACTTCTGAAAAACTTCCAAGATGTAACTCGCTATCTCTCATAGAGGCATTAGTGATTTCAATTACATCATTTTGTTTGATTTCCCCATTTTCAATTAAAGAAATATGATTTGTATCCCAAAAAACAACTTTTATATTAGAAGTATCATCAGCAATAATGCAATTCAAAACTCTCCCCTCATCTCCTTTTTGTGTTTTAAATGTTCTTATAGGAGAAAGAGTTATTATTTTTCCACAAGTGTTAATCTTTCTCATCCCAGGCAGCAATTCATCAATCTTTAATTTTTCATTCTCAAAATTTACCCCCAACTCTGCAGCAACTATTTGTGCAGCACCATCAGAACTAATTAAACCAGAAAGTTTTGCCCTTTTAGCCTCAATTTTTCTATTTATCTCCTCTTTACTTAACCCCGAAGATTTTGCAATTTTCTCCACCAATTTTTCATAATTTCCAATCACCATTACCAAAAAAAATAACCCTATTTTATAAGTATTGTGATACTAAAAATCAATACAAAAAAGCAGGTTAAAATCTCAAACTTTATAAACCCCTTAAATTATTTTAACTTATGACTGGAATTGCCGGGATAAAAATAAAAATTATGCCAACTTCACCAGAAGTAAATTTAAAAGAAATAGAAGATAAAGCAAAAGAAATTGTGGGCGGTGAAGGGGGATTTAACAGACAATATGAAATAGAACCAATAGCATTTGGGCTTAAAGCAATTATTGCTTTTTTTGAATGGCCAGAAGAAAAAGAAATAGAATATTTAGAAGAAAAATTGGGAAATATTGAAAATGTTCAGTCAGTTCAAACAATTGATATGCGTAAAATTGCATAAAACTTATTAATCCTTTTTCTTTATTGATAGAATGGACATAAATAATGAACAAATTAAAAGTCTAAAAAAACAGATAATTTCACAAATTGAATCTACTTTTCCTGAAGACAAAAAAATTTCTGCAATAAAGCAAGTTGAAGAAATGAATGATGAGCAATTTCTTGAATTTTTAAAAAAGAATAAATTGATAGATTCTTCAGATGAAACAAATGAATCCCAACCAAATATTCAAAATGAAAATCCTTTCAGGCTAATTATTGAAAAAAAAATTCCGTCCTACCTCATAGAAGAAAACAAGGATTCTATTGCAGTCCTTGAAATAAATCCAATATCCAAGGCTCACACAATAATAATTCCAAAAAAACCAATAAAAGATTCAGAAAAAATACCCTCTTCTTTATTTACTCTTGCAAAAAAAGTATCTAAGAGAATAACTTCTTATTTCAAGCCAAAAGAAACAATCATTTCTTCTTCAGTTATCTTAGGAGAAACAATAGTTCAAGTTTTGCCTGTTTATGATAAAGAATCTTTAACTTCAAAAAGAAATCCTGCTTCAAAAGAAGAGCTTGAAGAATTGCAGAAAATTATTGAGAAGAAATCAAAACCAAAAAAAATAAAAAAAGCGAAAATAAGCAAAATAAAAGAACAAAAAATTTTGATTCCAAAAAGAATTCCTTAATTTTTAATAAAAAGTTCTAATAAAAAAATAAAACCAAACAAGGTATGCTATAAGGAATACTGGACTGAATGGAATTCCTTGCCTTATCAAAACTTTTTTGTCTGTTTTTTTTAGGATTTGTATTTCTTCTTTAGTCAATCCATCCCATGTATATTTTATGAACCTATTTTTTACTCTTACTCCGCGATAAAGCCAATCCCCTTCGGTTAGTTTTTTAGTAGAAATTTCTTTAATCATACACGTCTCATCTAAGGATTTTGCTGAAAAATAAAGATAAGGGAAAATAAAAGCAATAACTGCAAGATAAATTACTAATTCTAAGAAAAAAGAAACAAAAATTAATATCGCACATATTACAAGTGCCAAATAAAAGAGTTTTTTATTTTTTGAAAAATTCTTTAAAAATTCTTTTTTAAACTTTTTAAAATTCTTTATTACAAGAATAACACTAAATAAAAATCCATAAATTGCTCCCACAATTAAAAAAAGAAGTATAAAGATAAGAAATAGATTAAGATTTCCATTAATAGTTCCGGTTAAAGGAAGAACCCCCCCAAGAGCAATCATTAATTTTGCATCTCCCCCTGCAAAGATTTTACTATAATAAAATACATTCCCTAAAATAAAAAAAATTGCAAATCCCATTAATCCATAATAGAAAAAATTAAAATCAGTTCCAGAAAATAAACAATAAAAAAAACGAAATCCAAGCGCAAAAATTATAAGTGAAAAATTAAGCCAATTAGCAATCTCCCTTTTTTTTAAGTCTTGCAAAACTGCAAAAATAATCCATATTAATCCAAGAGCAATTAAAAAAATCACCTCTATCATTCAAATAAAAAGAAAAGATATTTTATAAAACTAATCACTTCTTTATATTAGCACTTCTATGCTTTCCACCCTTAGAATACGGGTGTTTTTTCTTTTCCTTGCGTTTGCTCTTGCCTTTATTTCTCTTTTCGCAACCAGAAGAATAATCAGAGGACATTTTAAATTATTAAGAAGAAGGACAAGTTATAGAAGGGCAAAGCTCTATTCCATATTCAGGATGACTTGTGACTAATTGATTGCAAGTTGATTTATATTTATCAAGAGTCCCGTCTTTAATATCTCTTTGAGCACTGCAAAAATCATAAGTTCCCCCAGTAGTGCATGCAATAGAACAAGCAGTTCTTACTGATTCTATATTATTTGATTTTAACCAAGGAATAATTTTATCCCACCCCATGCTAAATCCCAAAACTAAAACAACCAATACTATTACTGCAAGAATTATTAATGCAATTGCCCCTGTGCTCATCTCCTGTGCTTTTTTGTTTTTCATTGTCATCTCTTTTATTTTTCTGCTATTTATAAATTATAAAGCAAAGTTGCGTTTATAAATATTTCTTATTTATCTCTCAAAAACATCTTGCTGGCAGAGTCTGTAATTGTGCTCAACGTTTTTCTGTTTATTTTCTCTTTTTCTTTTTCCAAATCTTCCCTGCTCTTTTTCAACTTTTTTTCAATCATTTTACCTAATCTTGATATAAATGATAAAATAAAAATTATCAAAAAGAAAAATACAATTCCTAACCAAGGCTTATTTGGAATAAATATTATTCTAACAAAAAGACTTGAAAGCCCCCTAAATAATCCCAGTTGGGCAACCATAATTGTAAGAGCAAAAAGCAATACAACCCATTTTGAAAAAAGAGTCATTCCTAATAATTTTCTAAATTGAGCAAAAAACCAAAACCAAAGCACAAGCACAAAAAAGAAAAAAAACGATAAACTATAAGGGTCTCCAAAAATAACTGAAAAAAAAGGATTTAATTTTTTAAAAAAAGAATCAATTCCAGAAAAAACTCCTGTGCTTAGAATACCCTGCTTCCAATTCTGAGTTAAATTACTCCATTTGCTTGAATCTGTAAGATAATCAGCATCTCCATTTGCAATATCTGTTGTTAAATCTGCAGATAAAATTGAAATCTGCGCTAAAAAAATCCAGATAAAAAATACTACAAAAAATAATTTAAAAAAATTTCTCTTTTTTAACACCATGCAATAAACAATTAAAAAGACTTTTTAAATTTTATAGAGATTTAACTTTTTCTTCTAAATTCTTCCTGTATCTCTCTCATTCCTCTTATAGCTGCTTTAGCTTGTCCAGCACTCTTTATTGCTTTAATCTCTTCTACATTCCCTTTTCTTTTTGCAGCCCATTTTCCAATCCAGGTACTTCCAAAGGATAATCCAACAAAAATAACTATGCATATTGCGATTTCAACAAAGATTGCTGCTGCTCCTAATCCAGCTAAAATCTGTGTAAGCAATACTGCCATTTTATGAACAAAATTAGTCAAAGCTGCTGCAAGAGCAATTGCAAAAGCAATTAATAGAATAACCCACTTACTTTGAAAAATAGAAATAAGTTGCAAAATATCATACATTGCTGCAAATATTATTAATAAAATAAGAAATCCTAAAAGTATTTCTCTCCAAGTTCCTGTTAAATTCAAAAACCCAAGAATTTTCCCTGCCCCTTCGTCTGTATTAACAATTCTATCATTATAAAAATTATATGTTGTATCTCCTCCAGAATTAGATGGTTCTGCAGCAGAAATCAAATTTAAACTTCCAAATAAACTAAATATGAACAATGCAAAAAACAATGCAAGCATAAACCTCTTTACTTCAAACTTCATTTATTCAAAAAGATTAAAGCATTTATAAACTTTATTGGTTTTTAATATTCCATTAAAATTAAATCCAAAAAATAAATTAAGGGTTATATTCTACTGAAAGAATAATTTTTTCTTTTTTCCAAGAAAAATCTTCCCCTTCAAAACTGGGGGAAAATTTATTTACTTTTTTTTCAATATAAAAAGTGTCTAAATTTCCTGCTTCTATTTTTGCATTTGCTTCTTCTATTAAATCAATTCCCTGAAAAACTTTTCCAACTTTGGAAGAAGAATGCAAAAAACTAACAAATGCAAGTGTGCAAACAACAAGAACACCAATAACAAGTATAGTTACAGGCAAATCTCCTCTTTTATTCATTCTTTTGTTTATTATTTTACCATTCATTTCCTGCTCCTCCACCGCCAGCATCTCCTCCTCCATAACCTTCAAAATCAACCGAATTTTCCTTCTCAAAGAAATTTTCCAAAGCAATCCACCCCTCAATTTTACTTTTATTTTCATTATTAATAGTATACGCAATTTCTGTTTTTGTTTTTATTAAATCTATTTTTGAATCTCCAATTTCCACTTTCCTGCTTGATGTCAAATTCTTGGCTTTGCCCAAAGTAGCAGAAGCAATAATGAATGCAACCAAAATCAAAGCAATAATTAAGGTTGCAATTACCCAAGTTAAAGTTTCTCCTATTTGAGCCTTACAATTTTTATTATATCTTAATATTTTTTTCATTTTTCTTTACAGATGATAATATTTTAATTAAATATTGATTTGAAGAATCATCCACAGCATAAAACCTTCTCTCTGTGCATTTTGAAAGCACTCTAAAATTTTTATTATTTTCTTCATTAATAAGACAATCTGCTTTCAAATTTAAATTACCTTCAAATATTGTAAGAGCAGACTTAGATACATCCTCTATTCTATAAAATTCAACTTCAAAAAAGTAAGGGGGAAGAGAATCCTCGGGGTATCCTTCTTCAACATCTAAATTAATTTTACACTTTTCAAGAAAAGTATCTGAAATTGCCGAATTCAAATTTTTTTCAATAAAAAAATCAGGATTTATTCTTCCTTGATTTGAAATGCAATCTGCAATTTTATTTGCCAATATTTCTGATTCTACTTTTCTTATATCATAAGGGGCACCATAATAATTATAAGTCATTATAAAAACCCCCAAAGCAATTAACATTAAAATAAAAAACCAGTAAAGAGACAAATATTTTTCTGCCCCTCTTTTTTCTTTTATTATGTGTTTTATTTTATTTCTCATTTTAATTATTATTTTTCGTTTATAGTAATAATATACATTCCAGTATATTCATTTTGTTCATTTACTTCAGGATATGCCTTAACATCCATGTCATTAAAAAAAGAATAACTATATCCGCCATTGTTACTTAATTTTACACTAACAATATTTTCATCTATTTTTACAATTTCTTTAAAATTAATCCCATTTTCTTCTGCAATTTTTTTTCCTTTATCCAGATCTATTTTTATTAACATTAATGGTTGTGCAGAATCAACAATTAAAGCAATTTCTTTTGAATATGCTTGCTCTAAAACAATTGCGCCAGAACCTTGCTTAATTAAAAATAAAGCAAGAGCAAAAAGAAACACCCCATTTAAAATAATATAAATAACATTCTCAATCAATAATGTCCCCTTTCTATTTTTTTTAAAAAAATTGAAATTAAAAAAATTCCTCTTTTTTTGTTTTTTTTTCATAATAACAAGAAAGAAAGATTGTTAATAAAATTATCTTTTAAAGAATAATTTAACCAGAAATAATTTCTTTGCATTCAAGAAACTTAAATTTATTTGAATCTGCTTCTACTATTGTAGGGGCCATGAATTTATTTTCAACTTCACCACCTTCCACTAATATTGCATTTATCTCGGGGGAAAATAATTCAGAAATCTCTTTTGCCCCCAACCCAATTGCACCCCCTGCAGCTTCTCCCACAAGAACTCCTGAAAAAACCACGCCAGGGATAGCTAAAACTGAAAGAGGAACATAAATAAATCCTGCTGTAAGCACTCCTGCTCCAACAATAACTGCTCCCCCCAATGCCCAAGTGATATCATTAACTTCAGTTGTAATACCCATAACAATAAGATAATTTTTTTCAATTTCAATTGTTCCAAATGTAACTTGTTTTCCTGCATTACTTGAAAGCCCGCTTTTTAAATCATCAAAATTATCTACATTAAAAATATATTGGGAATAAGTCAAATCTTTATCACTATCAGGCATTTTATTTGCTGAAAGATATTTATAAAATTCATCTTTGTTTATTTTTCCATTAGCAAAAGGATAAATTTCAGATGTTCCGGAAAAACCTTTAACATTTTTAACACTATTATCAAAAAAAATCTGGTCGCAAATTGAGCATAAATTTTGTCTTGTCAATCTATCTTTAACATAATTAATATTTCCTTCTCCAAACATCAACCAGCAATCTCTCATTTCTTCAGCCAAAACATCATAAACTTCATACTCTGTTTTAACTTTTTTTATCTCAGGTTTAGACATTCCCTCACAGCTTCCATCTTGAGTAATACAAACAAACTCTCTCTGACAACTTAAAGGAGTTGTTTCTCCAATTCCCCCCCTTAAAACAACAGAAGCACGGCAAGCTTCATCATTCGTTTGTTTATTAAACTGCATGTATGCTATGTATATAATTAAAATAACAAAACTAGCTATAAGGATTGTTAAACCAACAATCTGTTCTGTTGTCAGTTCTCCTTTTTTATTTTTTTTTCTATTAAATAATTTTCTCATATTAAACAATTCCCAACCTCCTCAATAAAAAATAAATTCCAACTAAAGCAATTCCAAAAAAAACAATCCAAACAGCGTATTTTAAAAATTCATCTAAATTCATTTTAGAAAGCTTCTCCTATGAAAATATTTCCTTCATGCTTCAGAATAGTCAAAACTGTAGGCTGTTTAATTTTTATGTTAACTTTTCCACCCGCCAAATTTGGGAAAATTATGCAACTTCCTTTTTTATCACATTTTTCAACCTGCGATTTAATAACTGCTTTACTACAAATGCATAAACAATTAATGCCTGCACATGATTTTGGAGTTTCTTCATTAACAAAACTCATTAAGTGCCACCCTTCTGGATTTGAAACATCTTGATTTTCACTTTCTTCATTTTCAAGAGAAGCAATAATCTCATCGATTCTATTCAGATTTTCTTCTGCTTGTTTAGTTTTCTTTTCCCCAGTAATAAAATTATAAACTGTAATTATCAAGAAAATCAAAAAAACAATGCAAATTGCAGCAATTAAAACTTTCAAAGTTTCTTCTGCAAGCAAAAAACCTTTTTTATTCATCTTATAACAAACTCATCCAGAGTTCAATGGAAGTATTTCCAATTCCAATATTTTTAAAATGACTTATAACTGAATTACTAAAAAAACGATACAATCCATATGCGACAGCCACTACAACTAAAACTGCTAAAATTATCTTTATTATATTTCCAATTGTTATTTCCATTAATTCTCCCTAAATAGAGATTTTATTTTATCCAAAAAACCTATCCCAGTATCTTTAATTACAAAAATTGATATGAATAAAATTACTAAAACCAAAACAGCAAGAATTATCCAAGGAAGATAATCCATTATAACCCCTTTTTTTCTCATATTTTTCATATTTTAATATATAAATCTCCCTTAATAAAATTTACTAAATTAAGTGCCCAAGCTTCCTAAAACTACTGTTGTTAATACAAACAAAGCTAAAGAAGCAATAAGTGCAGTTATAAAATAAAATGTGATTCCTTTCTTAAGATTTTGCCCGATTCTACTTGTTTTTTCCAGCCCATCTTCTCCAGAATCTATTGTAACCAAAGTTCCTGTTAAAATAAAAATAATTTGTATTAAATATACTCCAATTATAATCTGAAGATAATATGGGGGAATCATAGAAAGTTTATCAAATAACCCATTTATCATATCTGCATCAATTCCACCAAAATCAATTCCACCGATTCCTTCAAAACTTAAATAACTTAAAATAGAAGTAATCATTAATGCAAGAGAAACAACAATTCCGGAAAGCAATGGTGCAAGAAAAGTCATATTGCTTTTCATTTCAGAAATTACTTCTGCTAACATATCTTTTAATCTTGAAGTTATTTTTTCAATATTCTTGACATATTCTGAAATGCTCATTAAACTAACTGCTGCAATTTTTAATCCTTTTTTAGAAGATTCAATTAAAACCCTCATGCTTGTTGAAATCAAATCTGAAGGATAATAAAGAAGAATTCCTCGTCTTGAATCAAAAATTGCTTTTTCAACACTCATACCCATCTGTTGAATATTATAATTTACTCTCTTAAAAAAATCTCCAGATGCTAATCCCTTTGAAGATTCTGCAATTTTACCAAAAACAAGTTCAGAAGGAACATTGTTGCCCAAACGATTTCCTAATTGAAATAAGGAACTGTTAAATTCCAATTCCAATTGTTTTGTTTTTTTTCTCTCTTCTATTAAATTAATTGTTCTATCTTTTGCTCCAATAGAAAAAAACAATGCAATTCCCAGAGGAAAAAATAAACTTAAAAATAATGCCATAGGTCCAAATGGTCCAACAATTTTAGAATCTATTTTTGTAAAATCAAAAATTTTAATATTTGAAAGTGCATCCAAAAAATCTATTCCAAGATTTGATAATCCTAAATCTCCAAAAGTGGGATCAGAAGGAACACCTAAAATTCCAGGAATAGGAGTAAATTGAAAGATTAAAGGAATTAATCCAATTATTAATAAAGGAAAGCAAATAAAAAATGCCCAAAGATAGGGTTTTTTGGATTTATACTGAGGATAAAGCGGATTTTTTTCAAGGAAAGATGTTTCCCCATATCCTCCTGGTCTTAAAAGAAGAATTTTGTCCATCATAAAAAATGCAAGAAAAGGAAGAATCAAATTATAAAGAATAAAAATATGTGTCCATTTTATCATTCCTTGAAGCATAGCAGATGCAAGAGGGATTAATGCAATTCCCAGTATTGGGAGCATAATTACAAGCATGTAAATATTTGTAAGTGGAGCTTTAACATCGTGGGTAAATTTAAGCATTTTTTCATAAACTCCATCAAGAATAATTTGTAAAGATTTTTCCAGACTTGCAATTCTTCTGGATTTACTTGGCTCAAATAAACTGCTTTCAATAAGATGAAAGGATTCTATAAATTCAATTGAATAATCTTTCCAATTTTCAAGATAATTGTCTAAGCTTTCTTTAATTGTTGAAAATTTTCCAATTGCAACATCATAAAATATTTTTTTAAAATCCAATGCAAGAGGATATTGCAAATGTTCAGAAGCAAATTCAATTGCCTTTTCAAGATTAGAAGTATGCCTCATGTAAATAACAACATACAAAATTGCAGGCACCATCTGACTTGAAGCTTTCAATCTCCATTTGTTTGCTAATCTTTCAGGATAACCATTAATATAATAAAAAAGAAAAAAAGAAAGAATTGTTGTTAAAAAGAAAAATAAAACTGGAAAAGAGCCAAATCCTCCTGTCTCGCCAGAATTTATAAGAGAAATTGCTATTGAAATTATCAGCCCTAAAAAGAAAACTGAAATAAAAGACATAACACTTAAAGTTATTGCTTGACCGGGTTCAATATCCAAATGAGCAATTTTTATGTATTTGTTTATATTTTCTTCATCTTTTTTAGAAGCCTTAAGTTTTATTATGTTGCCGAGGGTTTTGCACCATCGTTCATAATTTATTAAATTTCTAGAACGTTCTTCTTTAAACTTCAAATAAGATTTGCTGTCATTAATTTTTCCAAATTCAGTAGTTTTAATTTGACCTTCTATCTTTTTTCCATATTTTCTAAGAATTTCATCAACACTGGGTTTTGTATAATCAGACATTTTTCTCCTCTTTATTTTCTATCATTGTAAGTTCTTTTCTATTTTAGTTTTTTCTACCCTTGTAGATTTTTAGTTTTGTAGTTTTTTTCTTTTGCCATCGTAGGATTTTCTAAATCCCCGTTTTCTATCATTGTAAGTTCTTTTCTATTTTAGTTTTTCTACTATTGTAGTTTCTTTTTTCTAAAAAGAAACCCATTTTCTACCATTGTAGGTTCTTTTCTTAAAAGAACCCCATAATTAATAAATCTTTGGAGAATTATAAATTTCAAAAAATCTAAATTTTTCTTTTTTTAATCTCTTTATTTAACCATTCCTGCCAAACTGGAAATACTCTTTCACTAGAAGGCAATCCCACTTCTTGGGTTATTTCATCAGAGATTCTATGAAAAGTATGATTAGAAAGCGTATTAAATTTTGATTCCAAAATATTAAAATCTCCTATTTTTTTAGCTGTTTCAAAAAGTTCTTTTTTTATTTTGGCTCTAAGCAAAATATTATCATAAACTGCATCCCAATTTCCTGCCCACCCCCTTACATTTGCAGCCACATCCTTGATTATTTCACTATCTCCATTGATTAAATCTTCTGTTGGTTCAAGTTCATCTTTTTCTACATTATACTTAAGCAAATCTACAAATCCATTTTCAAGCATAGGATCTTTTTTCCAATGTTTTCTAATTTCTGTAAGCTGAAGCATTCTTTTCCAAGAATGTAATCCATCCGGAGATTTTATTGGATTGCAGATTATAATAGAATCTGTTGCCTTAAAACTGGTCGCTGGAACTTCTAAATCATTTACAACTCTGTCAAAAACCCCATAAGGAGAAGCCCCATGTATTGTTCCTGCAACAACATTAGCTAAAGCCCCAACTCTCATTGCTTCATAAAGAGCTTTTGCCTCAACACTTCTAACTTCTCCAATAATTAAACAACTATCCCCTAATCTTAAACTTGTTCTTATACCATCATCAGCAGAAACTTCTGTGGTTGTTTTAAGCAATGCAGAACGAACTTTCATTCTGAGCACATTATAATTTAATTTTCTAAGAGATTCGGCAGGGAGTTCAAGAGAATCTTCTATTATTATAATCCTATGCTTGGGAACAATTTCTAGCATTAAACTTCCAAGTAAAGAAGTTTTACCTGAGCTTCTTGTTCCTGCAACTAAAAGAGTTCTTGAACCATCAATTAAAAAACTCATTAATCCTGCTGCAAAGGGATTTATCATCTTATTTTGAATAAAAAGTGGAAGAGTCCATGGATTTTCTCTATGTCTTCTAATAGCATATGCTAATCCATCAGAAGAAAGGGGTTGCTGAATTACTGAAATTCTTGAACGAAGATTTCCGACTTCAAGTTGAGTATCTAAAATGGGATTGGATTCATCCAGGGGCCTTCCCGAAAGCATCCTAAATTTTGCAGCCCAAGAATCTGCATCTTCCTGGCTTGGAAGAATATTTGTAAAACATTCATCATATTCTTGGTGAATAACAAATATATTCGTCTGGGGAATAGGGGAGTTTAAAAAAATATCTTGAAGCTTTTTATCTTGTAGGAGAATTTCTATAATTCCAAAACCAATTGTATGTCGAACTAATATGGAAGAAAGCATATTTAATGAAGAATAATCCAATTTAATTCCCTTGCTTTGAGCTAAATCCCTAAGTAAATCTTTAGAGATATTCAAAAAAACTTGCCTAATTCTCTCTGTGTCTGTAAACTCTTCTGCTTTTGGCTGATGTTCAATTAAAACACTTCTTGCTAAATTAAGCAAAATATTATGGTCTTCACTTAAAACATTTTCTGGAGGAACCAAGTGATACAGAAGTTTTGATTCATCTTTTCTCTTCAAAATAGTTACTAGGGATTTGTCATATTCCCCATTTGAAATTTCATACTGATCTATAATCTCTGCATCTGAAGGCAAATCAGAAACCATTCTAGTAAAAGTAAAATTTGCAATAACATCTGGTTTAAAAATTTTAAAATAAATTTCTCTCTCCCCCTTATGATAATTCTCAAGATATGGTGCTGCCTCTTGGAAAATTTTTGTTTTAACAACAAGATTAGAAATTTTTTCAAGAAGAGAAAGATAGTTTTTTTGATCTGGTTTAATAGAATCTTCAATTTTTTCTAAAAGGATTTTTTCTTCAATAATTATTTTTTTGAGTTGAGAATATGCTGCAAGAGGATCTTTTTTAAGGAGATATAAAAAAGAAAATATTTGATTATATCTTTTAGAAAAAAACTCGGGTTTTATTGTTACAAGTTTTTCTTGGGAAAGAATTTTTTCCTGCTTTAATAAAGAAACATACAACTGGGCAATTTCTAAAAGATAACTTGTTTCATTAAAATCATAATTGTAATTTTTTTGCTGAACAAAAACAATTCTAGAAACATTTGGATTTTCTATTAAAACGTCAATTGTTCTTTCCATAACTTCTGGATACTCTGAAATGCTTGGAACATAAGGCGCCCCAATATAATTAATGTAGATTATATCTTCTCCACCTTCTCTTTTTATTTCATAAGAATAAATCCCCTCTTCACTTTCAAATTCCATTCAGAAAAAAACCATTTGGACTTTAAATTATTTTGTATAATCCAAACAAATTTAAACTCTTTTTATATTTATATATTATGGAAGGGCAAGAGTATGAAAATTCTTTTTTTACTGAAACAAGCACAAAGGTTAGGGATTTAGAAGAAAAACAAAGAATCCTCAAAGATAGAGTTCTTTTAATTGGGCAGAATATGATTGAGTTTAAAGAAGAATTCTCCCAATCATTTTTGGAAATAAAAAAAGAAATAGAAATAATAAAAAGGGATTTGGAAAGAATGAAAAGCTTTCTGGAAAGTATTTCTGGGGAAGTTTCAAAATTTGCCAGAAAAGAAGATTTGGAAATTCTTTCAAAGCAAGCAAAAATGTTCCAACCATTGGACTTCTTAACAAGAAAAGATTTAGAAAATATAAGATTTTCAAAGGGGCAGAAAAATTAAAAAACAAATAAAAACATATAATAACCATGAGGATTTTAGAGGAGATAATAAATATGCGTAATCAGGGAATGGGAGACAGGGAAATTTCGGGAGTTCTGCAAGAAAAAGGACTTACTCCAAAAACAATTGATGATGCTTTTAATAGACTAAGTATAAAAAATGCTATTGTCCCTGAAAATGAAGAGATGGACGTTCCTTCACCATTGCCAAATAAAAAAAATGAAGAAACCTTCCAAAGTTTTTATACTCCAAAAAGTAAAGAGATGGTAAATTCTCCAGAAGAAGTATATTCTGCCCCAATAATAGAAAATCCACCCGCATACGAGGAATACCCTAGCGAGGAATATTCTCCACAGAATTCTAGCGAAGAATATTACCCCCAAGAAGGATATGTAGAATCTCAAGAAACAGGATATAATTCTGACACATTTATAGAAATTGCAGAGCAAGTTTTTTCTGAGAAAATTAAAAAAGAGCAAAAGCAAATTGAAGCTTTAAATGAATTTGCAACTCTTGCTGAAACAAAAATAAGCAATAATCATGAAAGAATAAAAAGAATAGAGATAATAATTGACAAATTACAGATAGCTATTCTTGAAAAAATAGGTTCATATGGAAAAAATTTGGAATCAATAAAAAGTGAAATGGAAATGATGCAAGATTCTTTTGAAAAAATAGTTCCAAGATTGCACGAAGCAAATTCAAAGAAAAGACGTGCTTCAAAATAATTTTTTAAAAATTAAAAAAGTAATTAAGAAGAAGACCCGCCGAGAATTCTTGAAAGAACATTTTCCACTTCTGGCCTATCCTTATTTGGTTTAATGCTTGTTGTTGCCACAACTGCAATGACAATTGCAAGGAAGATTATTAGAGCTCCATATTGTCTCCAAAAGAAAGAAAATCCTCCGCTACTAAAAAATCCCCAGCCCATTGCATTCATAGAAGAATATACTACTGTTATTACAATTCCAAAAACAAGAATTACAAGAACAACCATAAACCAGTTATTTTTTTTATTCGTTGGTATGAATAAGCCACCTAAAATTAAAAGAATTAAAATTATTGCTAAAGCAATACCCATTCTTGGAAAAATCTCTGCAAAAAATAAAGAAACAACATTGAACTGTAAAGCCAGTAAAGAAACAGCCAAGGCTATTATTGCATTTATACCTTTATTTTGATTAACTTCATTTCCATGACTAGTTGCAAAAATATTTAACCTCATTAAAAGCCCAAACACTAATGCAAATATAAGAAGAAATGGAAGCAGATATTCAAAAATTCCTTGTGCCTCCCACTGAGCAAATAATTCTCCAATTGCACCCCCCCCAAAAGAACCAAAAGATGCAAGTGTAATCAACCCCTCTATCATATTATATTTTATTAAATATTATTTAAATATGTTTCGTATTATTTAATTGGGGCATAAAGCGATTTAAATTAGGATAATCAAATTATTTCTTAGTTCCACTTGTTCTTAACATAACTGCCAAAGCAATTGCAACTAAAACAAAAAATAAAACATTTGTCCAAAATGATTCACTCCAATCAGAATTGAATAATTTTCCTAGAAGTCCACCAGTATCAACTCCCGCTGCCCAAAGAACAGCAATTGTGACTCCCACCAAAATTAAAACCCCTACAAAAATTTTAAATCCCGGTTTAGAATTTTCAAATATATTAAGACTAGTTCCCCCCATAACAAATCCCCAAAGTAAAAGAACAATAAAAACCACAATTAAAGCGATTGCCAAAAATAAAATTAAATTACTGACAATTACTTTCGGAAAAACAGCACTTACAAAAATAAATGCTACAATAAATGCCACAAGAGCATTAATTTGCTTTTTTTCCTCCCCAAAAATTTTAGTCCTATCAAGAACAGCAAACAAAACAAAAAAAATCAAGAAAAAAGGATATACAAAATTTACTAAAATCGGACTTTCAAAAATAAACATTCCCATCTATCCTCTTTTTTCTCCTTTTTTATTTAATCTATAGGCACTTCTTCAAAACCAGATTCTTGGCTTGGCAAAGCGGATTTAGATATTATGAATACATCGCTTATTGATTTAACAAACTGATGTGGGATTATAACGCCTCGAGCACCCCCAACCAAAGAAAGAACACTTCCACCTACCCTAATCCTCCAACCATCCACCTTATTTTCTCTAAGATTTGCTTCTTCAACCTCTCCAAAAAAATCTCCTAAATCAGTAAAGACTCTTTTTCCTAAAACCTCTGAGATTCTTTTTATTTGCATATTAACTTTTATAATATTCCATTTAAATACTTTTCCATAATGTATAAGATATTTTATATAAGTCAGAATATAATAAGGTTTATAAAAAAATATTTCCTAAAAAAAGCATGATAAACTTAAAAGAAATAATTATTATCACGATTTGTTCAATAATAATAGCTTTTTCAAGTGTGCTTTCAAAATCTTTTGAGATAAATCTTTTTTTGTATGCCCTTTTAGCAATCTTCATAATAATCTTAATCAATTCATTAGTTAAAAAAATTGTTGCGTATTTTTTTGAATCTGAAATTGAAATAGATATTTGGTCTTTTAAAAAATGGGGATATAAAAGAGGGCAATCTTTTAAAAAAGGATTTCCTGCAGGAGCATTTTTTCCATTATTGTCTAAAATAATACTTTTTCCACTGGCAGGTTTTGTTTGGATGGCTTCTCTTGTGTTTGAGGTTAAAGCAAAAGTTTATCATGCAGCTAAAAGGCATGGGATGTATTCTTTTTCAGAGATGACAGAATGGCAAGTAGGAATTATAGCTGCTTCAGGAATTTTTGTAAATTTAGTTCTTGCTGTAATATTCTATTTTGTAGGGGGAGAATTTGGGATGATTTTTGCAAAATTTAATATTTGGTTTGCATTCTTTAATATGATTCCAATATCCAATTTAGATGGAAATAAGGTATTTTTCGGAAATTACGTGCTTTGGAGCTTCTTGGCAATAATAACCTTGATTGGATTAGCATATACTTTTTTCTTGGTTTAAAAGAGTTTATAAAATTAATAGAATTTAAAGGACTCATGGAATTTTTAAAAAATATTTCTCCGAGAGAATATCAAAAAAAAATATTTGAAACATGCAAAGAGAAAAACTGTTTGGTTGTTCTTCCTACTGGTTTAGGAAAGACTCTTATTGCATTAATGCTCACAATTGACAGAATGAAAAATTTTCCTGGAAAAAAAGTGCTCTTTCTTGCTCCAACCAAACCTCTTGCAGAGCAACATTTAAATTATTTTAAAAAAAATCTTCCAGAATTATTTGGAGAAATGCAGCTTTTTACAGGAAGTATAAACGCACAAAATAGAAAAAAAATTTGGCAAACAGGAGACATAATATTTTCTACCCCCCAATGTATTGCAAACGATTTAAAAAATAGAATGTATAATCTGAAAGATGTTTGCCTTCTTATAGAAGATGAAGCTCACAGATGTATAAAAAATTATGATTATAATTACATAGCTCAAGAATATATTGCACAATCTTCCTGCCCAAGAATACTCGGTTTAACTGCCTCTCCCGGAAGTGAAAAATCAAAAATAAAAGAAATATGTAAAAACCTTTTTATTGAAGAAGTTGAATTGCGTACAAGAGAAAGCTCAGATGTAAAAGAATACTTACAAGAATTAAAATTTGAAAAAATACTCGTAGATTTTCCCCAGGAATTTGAAGAAATAAGGCAAGTTCTATTAAAAATTTTTGGAGAATATGTAGAAGAATTAAGAAGTAGAAAAATCTTATTTGGTTCTGCTTCAAAAACAGAACTAATTGCTCTCCAAGGGAAAATCTCCGGCTTATTGATGAGAAACCCCGGAAATTTTAATTATATGATGGGGGCAAGTGCTTGCGCTCAAGCAGTTAAAATTCAGCATGCACTTGAATTGCTTGAAACTCAAACATTAGAAGGATTTAATAAATATTTAAAAGGATTATTTGAACAAGCTTCAAAAAAACAGAGCAAGGGAGTTGTTAAACTTGTTGCAAAACCAGAATTTAATTTTGTTTTTACACGTTCTAGTGAATTACTTTCTAAAAAAAGAGAGCACCCAAAATTGCATGAATTGATAAAATTAATTGAAAAAGAAAAAATTGAAAATCCAAATATAAAAATAATTATATTTACTCAATTTAGGGAAACTGCTTCTAATATTTCAAAAAGGATAAATGAACTTAAGGATATAAAATCCAAACTCTTTATAGGACAAGCCAAGAAAGATTCTACGGGCGGATTAAATCAAAAACAACAAAAAAAAATAATTGAAGAATTTTCAGAAGGAAAGATAAATGTTTTGTGCGCAACTTGCATAGCAGAAGAGGGCTTGGATATCCCGGAAGTAAATATTGTAATTTTTTATGAACCAATTCCTTCTGCAATAAGAACAATACAGCGTTCAGGAAGAACTGCCCGATTAAAGAAAGGGAAAATAATAATGCTCATAACAAAAAAAACCCGTGATGAAGCATTTTTCTATGTTTCTAAATCCCGTGAGAAAAAAATGAAAATTGCAATTGAGAGCATAAAAAGCGATTTTGAAAATGGAAACAAAAATAAAATAGAAATTCAAAAAAAATTAGAATAAAAATTATATTGCCTGCTCTTTAAGTTTATTTAATCCAATTTTATTCAAAACAGCTAAGAGACTTCCAAAAACAAATGCAATTATCCCAAATAAAATAAAATTCTCATTAGAGCTAATAAAACCCCTAAATAATAAAAACGTGCCTGCAAGAAGAATTAAAATTCCAACTACAAACCAGAAAGTATTTTTAAATTTCTTTTGTTCTAATTGTATTTTTTTTAATTCGTCAATCATCTGTATTTTTAAAAGTATTATAATCCTTGATTGTTGTTTCTGTGAGAAATTTTTTCTATTAAAAAATCACGAATCTCCTCTGCGTGTTGAATTGAAATGGCAGGTATATGTCCTTCTGAAAACATCCCCCCTCTTCCAGAACCTGCATACATAGAATATCCTGCTGTTTGAATATCTATTGTAGAAAATCCAATAATCCTTGCTAAAATTCCCCTAGTAATATCCACATTTTGAATTCTTTGATAGGGTATTGATTTATATCTTTTTACTATAATTCCCTTTTCTATCTTAAGAGAATCTTCTGTAAATTCATATTTCCAATTCTTATAGGCCCAATTAACAAATAATTCTCCCAATAAAATGAATAAAAATAAACCGGCAATTGGTAAAATTATGAATGTAGGCGAAATTGTAAAGACACCCTCTAACCAAAGGGGCATTAAAAAAATTCCAAAAAAAACAAATAAAAAAATTAATACAGAATAAATTTGAACTCTAAAAAGCCACTTTGCTCCTTTATGTAAATGATGCATATTAGGGTAAATAAAAACAAATTTATAAATATAACTATTTCTCTTATGCTAAAATGAAAACAATAAACTCTCCAAAATTATTAGACATCTTTTCCCAAAATAAAAAAAAGGATAAGGAAGTTAAAAAAACAGAAACAATAGAAAAAATTATAATTGATTATAGGGAAAAAAATTCTTTGATTGCTTCTCATTTAATAAAATTAGGGATAGAAGTAGAATTTAAAGAATTAAAAATTGGGGATTACATTGTGAGAAACATCGTTATTGAAAGAAAAACAGTTTCGGATTTTATTTCTTCAATGATAAATAAAAGATTATTAAAACAAATTGAAGAATTAAAACAATATCCTAATAAATTATTAATTGTTGAAGGAATTTCAGAAAAAGAACTTTACAGTAGTTCAGAGAAAGAAGGGGGGATGAATCCAAATGCAATAAGGGGGTTTTTGCTTTCAATTCTTCTTAAACATAAAATTCCGGTTTTATTTACAAAAAATTCAGAAGACACTGCAAAATTTATGAATATTCTTTTTAAAAAAAAGGAAAAAGAAATTAATCTTAACGCAAAAAAGAAAACTCTCAGTAAAAAAGAACAATTGCAATTTATAATAGAAAGTTTTCCAGGAATTGGCCCAAAAAAATCTAAAAAACTTCTGGAAAAATTCGGATCGATACAGAATATTATTCTTGCACCTACAGAAGAATTAAAAAAAATACTTGGGGAAAAAGCAAAACAAATAAGAAAAATAATTGAAGAAAAATATTAACTTATTTCAGAATATATTCGTTTAAAGCAAGGTATTCTGGACCTTCTTTTTTAAGTTTAGATTGCATTAAATAAAATCTATCAACAATAAAAAATATATGGGGGCTATTAATTTGGTTAAGTTTATCAAAAAATATTTTTTTATCCTTGATTTTTTTAACTCTTGCAATTGTCAAATGTCCCATAAACCTTTTTTCTTCATCAAAAGTATCTTTTAAGATTTTGTCTACTTCCTTTTGCAAAAGCGTGCAATTGTTTATTTCCAACCAAACAATCCCTGATTTAGGTTTATCAAAAAAGCCTATCTTTCCAATTCTTGCCTCAAACTTTTCAAAATTAATCTCCTTTAATTTTTCTTTTATTTCTTCCATTTTTTCAAAAGAAATTTCCCCGAAAAATTTTAATGTTAAATGTAAATTTTTAATTTCTGTTTTCTTTCCAGTAAATTCCGGGAGCTTTTCCTGAATTTCTTTGACTTTCATTAAAATTTTTGTTGGAAGTTTTATTGAAATAAAAACCCTCATTTTTATACAATCTCTCCTAAGATTTTAGCACCAAGTTTAATTGTCTGACTATCTTTATCTTTATTTGGATTTATTTCTACAATATCTACTGCTCTTAAATTTTTTATTTTATTTATTCTTTGAATCAAATAAATAAATTCACGGGAAGTTAATCCCCCCACTTCGCTTTCATATCCTGCTGCAGGAGCAAAAACAGGATCAATTACCCCCATGTCAATTGAAACATAAAGTTCTTTTCCATTTGAAAATTCCATAATTGAATCACAGTTTCCCTCTATATCCAGTAATATTGAGTTAAGAGAGATAGTCTTTATTTTTTTTACTTTTAAAAATTCCAGTTCTGATTCATGAGAATTTCTAATTCCGACTAAAAGAATATTTTCTGAAGGAAATCCATCTTCAATTAATTTTCTGAGCCAGGTGATATTATTTGGTTCTTCAGGAGATTTCATACAATTTGGATGCATATCAAATACAATTAAGCAAGGTTTTTTTCCAAAATTATCACAATAATCTAAAAATGCACGCGTAGTGGAATAGCTAACTGAATGATCTCCCCCAAGAAAAACGACTTTTGGTTTTGTTTCATAAATTTCAAAAGAATTTTTATAAATTAATTTATTAGTAAGTTTTAAATTTTTATTATCAAGATGAATTTCTTCAAAATCCAGATTGTCCACATTAATAGGATTTCCAACCTCGCTTGAATATATCTCTCTTAAAGAATTTATAATTGCATTTCCTGCTTTCTCACATCCTGCTGTTTTACCAAGCCCATTTATCCCAGGTATCTTTACTACAAACATACTTTTACACAATAAATTGGCTTTTTAATATTATTCTTTAATTAAATTATATATTCTAAAAAACTCTTAAAAAATTTATTTTGGAACCAAAGCAAAAAAACTATAATCATTTTTTACATTGGAAGCCAATTTTTTAACATCATTTAATGTAACCCCCGAAATCTTTTTTTCAAAATCATAAAAACTTTTTGCATTCCCATGTATTTCATCTATTAATAAGCTGACCATTTGAGTTTGAGAATCTTCCATTGAAATGTAATGATTTCCAATCAATTGTTCTTTAATTTCATCTAATTCTTTTTCATTAAGAGTCGTTGAAACCTTTTCAAATTCTTGTAAAATTAATTCTTTAACCTTGTTAATATTCTCTTTCATTGTCCCAACATAAATTAAACTATAAGAAAAAGTTTTATTTATTGAACGCTCTCCCTTTACAGCATAAGCCAAATTTCTTTTTTCCCTTATCTCTGAAAATAATCTTGAAGACATCCCTCCTGCCATTAGAGTATTCAAAACCAAAGAAGCATAAGATTTATCATTTCCAGCAAGAGGAGAGTGATATGCGAAAACCAAATTTGCTTGGTCTATTCCCGAACGAAATTCTATTTTAGAATCATTTTTCATGTTAAATTTATTAAATGGAACATTTCCTTTTTTATTATCAAAATTTTTTTCTGCAAAATCAACTAAAGAATTAAAATCAGCATCTCCCACAACACAAAGAATGAGATTGTTCGGGGTGTAAACTTGTTTAAATTTCTTAATTATCTTTTCTCGGTTGATAGAATTCATTGTTTCAAAAGTCCCAGCGAGATTAATTGACATGGTTTTATCATAAAGAGACTTTTGTATTTCGTCAAAAACATGCAATCTTGGGGTGTCATGATACATTTTAATTTCTTCAAAAATAACTAATCTTTCTTTTTCTATTTCTTTTTCATCAAAAAGAGGATTTTTAATCATATCACTTAAAACATCTAATGCAGATTTTATATGCTTAGAAGGAATTTTACACCAATAAGCAGTAATTTCTTCTGAAGTGAAACCATTTAATTCTCCCCCCCGTTTTTCAATTTCATCTGCAATTTTCTTTGGATTTCTTGTAGGGGTTCCTTTGTAAAGTAAATGCTCAATAAAATGAGATATCCCTTTCTCTTCCTCTTTTTCATTTACCCCCCCGTTTCTGACTGCGAATGCTATGCTTACAACAGGCAAATTTCTCTTTTCAAGAATAATAGTCATTCCATTTTTCAAAACTTTCCTGTAAAAATTACTTTTCATAAGATAAAAAAGAAAATTAGTTATTTAAATTGTTTGCTTCTAAAAACCAGATATCTCTCTCCTCCAAATTCAAATTCATCCAAAACATTAAAATTTTGTTTGATGAATTCAATTATCCAACCCCTATTAACCTTAAATTTTTCTCGTTTAATCATACTTTGTGTTGCAAAACTCACCACAACTTTATCTGCAATAGGGCTAATTTCAAATAATAATTTCTTTGAATAATCTCTTTGAAGCATTTCTAGAGAATCAATCACTTTGAATAAAAACAAAATTTTTTTTCCTTTGTTTTCCAAAATTGTTTTTTTTATTTTATCTATATTAAACAAACTTTCATGTATTGCTTTTGCCTTTGCATTGATATTTTTATTTTTGAAATAAAAATTCATTAAATCGACTAACTGGCCCATAGATTCAATTCCAACATAATTAATATTTTTTGAAAAATATTTGTAACTAAATCCATTAATTCCTGCACCTAAATCCAAAATAGTTATTTTATCTTTAATATCTTTCAAAATTCTATGATAAATTTGATTATAATAAGGCAATCTTTCTCTTGTAGATAAATGTTTTCTTAAAATCCATTCTTCATCTTTATTTTTAAGTGAAAGTATTTTATGGCTCGTAAATGCAGAAAAAACTTTTCTCAGCAAATCTCTAGTTAAATCTATTTTTTCTTCTTCTGAACATTGTCGTTTTTCAAATTTCCCGAATGCGAGCCCAACATCTTTTGCAGGAAGCTGAGAAAAATCTCTTTTACTAATAATTTTACGCATAATCTCTGTTTTATCCATAATTTTATTAAATATAGATGAACTTAATAAATTATGCCAATTAATGCGCATCCAGAATATATTGCGGCAGAAGGAGAATACCTAAAAGCAAAAACTTTGGAAGAAAAAATTGAAAAATTAAAAAAAATGATTTCTTATGCTCCAGCACACAAGGGGGGAGAGAATTTAAGGGCTCAATTAAAAACGCGATTAAAAAAACTACAAGAACAATTAATAAAATCTAAACATTCCGGAAAATCTTCCATAGCTGGAATAAAAAAAGAAGATATGCAAGCGGTTATAATTGGGAAAACAAATTCTGGGAAATCTTCTTTATTAAAGATTTTAACTAATTCCGAACCCCAAATAGCAGATTATGAATTTACTACAAAAAAGCCAATATTAGGGACAGTGCATTATGAAAATACGAATATCCAGTTAATAGAAATCCCTGCAATTGGTTCTGAATTTTATACTAGAGGAATTGTCCATACAGCAGACACTGTATTAATAATAATTGATTCATTAAAAGATATAGAATATATATTGAATGAATTAAAAACAGAGGGAAAGAAAATAATTGTGTTTAATAAAATTGATTTGCTTAATGAAAATGAAAAAAGAAAAATAAAGGCAACCCTTCAATCAAAAAAATATGATTTTGTAATGATTTCCGCAAAAACTCTTGAAGGGATTGAAGAGTTAAAAGAAGGGTTATTTCAAAGTTTTAAAAAAATAAGAATTTATACTAAAGAACCAGGAAAAGAAAAAAGTTCCCGCCCAATTATTATGGAACCAGATTCGACTACAAAAGATGTTGCTGAAAAAATTTTAAAAGGTTTTTCAAAAAAAGTTAAAGAAACAAAAATTTGGGGTCCTTCAAGCAAATTTTCGGGGCAAAAAGTTGGACTTTCTCATAAACTAAAAGATTTAGACATTGTTGAATTTAAAACAAGTTAATTTTATTTGTAATTTTTTCTTATTGGGTCAATTATTTTTTCTAGATATTCTTCTGTTGCAGATTTCAAATCAGAAGGATGTAACTTTTTTTCAATATATACTTTTTCTAATTCTTTATAATCATTAAAAAACAAATTACCCCCATATTTTTCTGGACGTTTTATTTCAATTTTTTTGTATCTTGGAAAGATTATTAATTGCATTATTTGAAGAATGGGGTTATCTTGAACAATTCCTTCTGGGCAATATGCTCCCTTTAAAGTTTTTTTAATCTCCTCTTTGCTATCTATAACACTTATTCCTGAACCGGGAATTGATTTAGACATTTTTTGTCCGGGCCCCTTTAAAGAAGTTATCAAAGGAGTGTGCAAAGCAATAAAATTATACTTTAAAATTCCAGACATATCTCTTCCAAACATATGCACTTTTCTCTGTTCTAATCCTCCTAAAGCAACATCAACATTTAAATGCTTTATATCCGCAATTTGCATTAATGGGTACCATAATTGAGAGATTGTTGCGTTTTCAATATCTCTTGCAATTTCCTGCATGCTCCTTAATCCTCTTGAAATTGTTGAATTTTGCGCAAGGTTCATAATATCAATTTGATAATCTTTTTTAAACTGAAAATCGCTTCCTAGAATAATTTCTGCTTCAAGGCCCATTGCCCGTATTGTTTTTCTCCAGTTTTGAACTTCTTTTTTTATTTCATCAATTGAACCTTTCCTATTAAGAAGAGCATGAATATCTGCAAGAAGAATAATTACCTTGAAACCTAACTTGGATAATTCCATTAATTTGGTGACTGTAACAAAGTGCCCTAAATGAAGCGGACCATTAGGCTCATAACCACAATATACCACTGGATTATTTTTTTTCTTTAATAATTCTAATATTTCTTGTTCGGTAACGACCTCAACTAAATTTTCTTTAATTAATTTTAATTTTTTATCAGCATCCATTTTTTTTGGCATTGAAAAATAAAGCAATAGACATTTATAAATTTAATATGTTCTTTTCATATTTACCCCAAAACATAGAATTTAAATATGTTTTTTGCTAAATAGTATAAAAGTAAAAGGTGATTAAAAGAGAATGCCAAATAAAACCATAGGAATTCTTTATGGAGAACAAAAAGAATTAGGGAGGGAAGAAAAAATTTTTGTTCGCCTTGCAAAAAGAAAGAAGATAGACTTAGTTCTAATAAATACTTCAAAGGAAACAGACGATAAAAAAATTGAAGATAAAATAAAAAAATGTGATATAGTGTATAATAATATTGGGGAGGGTGCTGGAATTGAAATAGCAAAAACAGTAGAAGCCCTGGGAAAAACAATTATAGAACCCCCAGAAACATATTATTTTATAGAAGATAAATGGATGTTTTTTTTAAAGTGCAAGGAAAACGGGGTACCCACACCGGAAACAATTCTTTTATCTGATAATATAATTCTCGCAAAATCTGAATTAAAAAAATTTAAAAGATGGCCAGTAATTTTAAAAAGAATTCATGGAACTTGGGGAGAATTTGTTGAAAAAGCAAATAATTTGGAAGAGGCAGAGAAAATAATAAAAAAATTTTGGAAAAAAAGTTTAGAAAGACATCCAATAATAGCACAAGAATTTATACGGTCTCCTAGTTATAGAATAACAGTTATAGATAACAAGATAGTTCAAACTGCAATAAAAGAAAATATTGGATGGAAAGCAACAGGATTACATAAGGGGAAATTTAAAAGATTTAAAAAATTTGAGGTAAATTCAAAATTAGAAAGGATAATTAAAAAAGTTGTAAAATTTTCGGGAATAGGAATATGCGGGATTGATTTATTAAAGAAAGGGGATTCCTGGTTTGTTTTGGAAATAAATGCAGCTCCAGGATTTGATTTCTTTTTAAATGAAAGAAAAAAACTTCTTGAATGTGTTTTAGATTATTTAATTAAATATAAAAATTAATTTAATTGATTATTCTTGAGGGGTCATAAAGTTTTTGCAATTTTTCTATTTCAGATAAATCAACATGAGAATAAATTAATCCTTCTTTACTATTTATATCAGATAAAATTTTATGTGGGGAACATATTGCAGAATAAGAAATCAAATCTTTTTCACCATTAGCAGGATTGCACAATGCAACAAAAAAAAGATTTTCAAATGCTCTTGCCATTAATAAAGATTTTAGAGTTCCTTTTTCCCGGTTCTTATGTTTTTCTTCATATTTTCTAGCATGGTGTGCTTGAAGCTCATATTTCCAATAAGTAGGACAAAAAACAATTTCAGCACCTTTTAATTTCATTTTTTTGAATAATTTTGGATATGCTAAATCCCAGCAAATTGCAATCCCTATTTTTGCGAAATCTGTTTTAAAAACTTTAATTTTTCTTCCTGCTCGAACCCCCTTGTTGTCCCCATAAAGGTGAATTTTTTTGTAAGACCCCTCAATTTTTCCTTCTCGATTTATTAGAATTGCAGCATTGTAAATTTTCCTTCCAATGGCCATATCATCTGAAATTATACACCAAATTGAATTTTTTTTACATTCCTTTTTAATTTCTTCTATTAATTTATGGTCAAATGGTAAAAAATCTAACTTATGGATGCATGATTCTGGAAAACAAATTATATCTGCATTTTTTTTCTTGGCTAGTCTGATATATTTTTTTATTTTTTCTACATTATTCTTTTCATAACTATCAAAATACCTTATTTGAGCAAGAGCAATAATGGGGTTTCTCTTTTTCATACATCTGTATATAAATACTAATTTAAATACTTTTTTTGAGTATGCTTATACAAATAATAGTTGCTTTGTTGTTGGGCATTTTAGTTGGGGTATTCACAGGCTTATTTCCTGGAATACATATAAATCTTGTTGGGGCTTTTTTGGTTACTCTTTCTTCAACTTTTTTAGCTGGAATTTCCCCCATTTATTTAATTGTATTTATTGCATCTCTTGCAATTGCACATACGTTTATTGATTTTATACCGAGCATTTTTTTGGGGTGTCCGGATTCAGATACAGAATTATCTGTTTTACCAGGGCATGAATTATTAAAACAAGGAGAAGGGCATTCTGCAATAATGCGAACCGCTTATGGAGGATTGATTTCTATTTTTATTTTAGTGCTCTTGACATTACCTCTTGTTCATTTAATTTCTTGGATTTATCCAATCATAAGAAAATTAATTCCGTTTATTTTAATTTTTGTATGCTTTTTAATGATTTTTTCTGAAAAGAAAAAATTTTCAGCCGCAGTCGTCCTTATTTTAACTGGTTTTTTTGGAGTCTGTGTCTTAAATTTAAATTTGAAGGAACCCCTTCTACCTCTTCTTTCTGGTTTATTTGGAAGTTCCATGATGTTAATGAGCATAAATCAAAATACCAAAATACCAAAACAAAAAACCCTCTCTGAAAAATTAAATCTAAAAAAAGTTTACAAACCCATTTTAGCAGCATTAATTGCTTCCCCCCTTTGTGGTTTTCTTCCCGGGCTTGGAGGAGGACAAGCAGCAGTAATAGGAAACCAGATTTCAAGATCTGACAAAAAAGATTTCCTTATCCTTCTTGGAGCAGTAAATATTTTAGTAATGGGAATTTCATTCATCTCATTATATTCTATTTCAAAAACAAGAACAGGTGCTTCTGCGGCAATCCAATCTTTAATTGGAACTCTAAATTTAAACTTATTAATACTTATAATTATCATCTGCTTATTTTCAGGAGTACTCTCTTTTTTTCTAACCAAATTTTTATCTTTAAAATTTTTAAAAATAATAGAAAAAGTGAATTACAAAAAGCTTTCAATAGGAATTTTAATCTTTTTATCAATAATTATTTGCATGATTTCCGGGATTTTGGGTTTTTTTGTTTTTATTGTTTCAACAGCAACAGGAATTTATTGCATTTCACTAAATGTAAAAAGAACCCAAATGATGGGATGTTTGTTAATCCCAACAATAATATTATATTTGTTTTAAAAATAATCTGCTAAAGCTTTTTGCTTTTCCAATTCTTTACCAAAAACAGCATCTATGTATCTTTTAACAAGTTCAAGATTTTGCTGCAAATAAGAAGAAAGATTATATTTTTTTGCCAAGTCCAATGCCGAATCAAGATATTTTTTTATTCCCCCTTCATGAATTGTAAAAATTAATTTTCCGCGACACTTCGGGCAAACCCCTTCAAGAGGGGGCCTTCTTACAATTTCATTACAAGCAACACACCTAAATTCTTGCATTGAAAATTTTCTAAGATTACCTCTAATATCCCTGATAAAATGTCTATCAATAATAAGGCGTGCAGTATCTGCAGTGTCAACAGAACGAAGTTTTTCTACTAATTCCATTTGATGCCCTACTTTATCTTGCATAGTTAAAAGTCTTTTATATGAAGAACACAAAACCCCCTCATTAAAATTGTTAGTAGAGTGAGTAAATCCAACTCCTTTAAAAGGATCTTCCCCTTTTTTTAGAATTTCTTTTACAGTATTTAATTTTACTTCTGAGGAATGCCTTTTTTCCTCTGAAAACCTGTACAATTCAATAGGGTATTCGTTTAAAAATTCAAAATCTAAAATTTGATCATCAACTTCACCAGCATCTATTTTTGCATTTAAAACTAAAGGAGCATCTTGAGTTCCCCCCCTATGAGAAGGCAAAAATTTTCTTGAAAAATTTAATAATACATCTCCAAGTAACATAATTGCTGCTTCATCTCCATCACAATCTCTTCGAATGGTCATAA
>ERZ795055.331-NODE-331-length-48888-cov-5.044519_pt1 | contig 48888 bp, 59 predicted proteins | sample MGYA00375139_ERZ795055 | MGnify/ENA primary metagenome ERZ795055 (study PRJEB30184, sample SAMN05720283) | anaerobic digester metagenome | isolation source: active sludge of municipal wastewater-treating anaerobic digesters | place: USA | collected 2015-01-23 ... | reverse complement strand
CAAAGAGGCCGCAGAGAAGACCATTTATGATTATTTGCAGGGGCGCAGAGCGTATTATGTTTCGGAGTACAGGGTCCGGACCAAGGACGGAAGCTGGCGCTGGATCCTTGACCGCGGACAGATCATCGAACGGGACGCCGCGGGACAGCCTTTGAGAATGGTTGGGCTGCATCAGGATATTACCGTGCGGAAGAATGCGGAAGCGGAGAAAGAGCGTCTGTTGCGTTCGTTGAACCGCTTGACGGCTGTGATGAACAATACAAGCGATTATGTTTCGATCAGCAACATGGAAGGCCAGATCATTTATATTAATGATGCCGGAGCCCGCATGCTGGGCATGAGCGGAGCGGGCGAAGTTTTGGACCGCATGACATGGAGGCAATGTCATCCCAAAAGCGTTGTGGAGCAGATCGAATCGGTCGGCATTCCTAAGGCTATCGAAGCGGGGACATGGTCGGCGGAATCCGTGTTGGTGCGCAAGGACGGTTTGATGATCCCGGTGGTGCAGGTCCTGATCCCCATTTATGATGACCATGGGAAAGTCGAGGCCATCGGAACGACGATGTCCGATATTTCTGAGATCAAACGTTTTGAAGATGAGCTGAAGGAGCAGGCCTCTAAGCTGCAAGAGGCCCAGCAGGTCGCCCGGTTGGGACATTGGGAGATCGATCCGGAGCGAAGATCCCTTTTCCGCTCGGATATTGTGGCGGAGATCTTTGGGACTGATCCAGTCCGTCCGGTGAGGACGTATGACGAGTTTCTGAAGTTTGTTCATCCTGACGACAGGGCGCAGGTTGATGTTGTCCTGACGCATTCCATGCAGAACAGGACCGCTGAAGAGACGGTCTTCCGCATTTTACGTTCCAGCGGCGAGGTGCGTTATGTTCAAGCCAAATGCCATACGGTTTATGATGAGCAGAAAAAAAGGATTCGTTGCACAGGGACGCTGCAGGATATCACCGAAATGAAGAAGGGCGAAGACGCCCTGCGCTACCAGAAGGAACTCTTGACGACCTTGATCGAAAACATGCCCCTGGCCGTTTATGCCAAGGATGTTCAGGATGATTACCGTTTTATTATGTGGAATAAGGAAATGGAGAGGCTTTTTGGCCTGAAGCGGCACAAGGTCCTCGGTAAAAACGATCATGATCTGTTCGAGCAGTCCGTTGCGGATTTTTATCGGAGGGATGATGAAAAGGTCATCGGATCCCATGCGATCAGGGAAAGTTCCAATGCCACCATCCGCACGGTCTTCGGTGAGCGGCACGCTTATACGGTCAAGATCCCTATTTATAATGCAGAAGGCAAAGCGACCATCTTATTCGGGATCCTTGAAGATATCACGGACCGTCTGGATATGGAAAGCCAGCTGCGCCAGAATCAAAAGATGCAGGCGATCGGGCAGCTGGCTGCCGGCGTGGCCCATGAGGTCAAAAATCCTTTGGCGATCATTTTATTAGCCGCAGAAGGGCTGGCCTTAAACAAGATCGCCGCTGAGGATCAGCGTTTTCAGAACAAACTCAGGATGATCAAGGAGGCTGCTGACCGTGCTAACCGGGTCGTGCTGGAGCTCCTGAAATTTTCCCGTCTTTCCAGCGGCGATGAGGAAGAGGTGGATCTTCATAAGACGCTGGAAGGCGCCGAGCTATTGGTCAAGAGCAAGGCCAAGGAAAAAAATATTGATTTCATTCATGAATATGAAAAAGACGCGTTAATGGTCCGGGGTAATGAGGTTTTGCTTCAGCAGGTCTTTTTTAATATTTTCAGTAACGCTGTCGATGCGATCGCGTCAAAGGGTGTTGTGGTCACGCGCACGGCACGCAAAAGGACCGGTGTTAAAAGCAATATCGTCATTGAGATCTCCGATACCGGCCAGGGCATTTCTGATGAGATCCTTGCAAAGATCTTTGATCCTTTTTTCACTACCAAGGACCCCGGGGTCGGGACCGGTTTGGGTTTAAGCACGGCCTTTATGATTCTGGAACGATATAAAGGAACGATCAAGGTTGATAGTGAGGTCGGAAAGGGGTCGACATTCCGCTTAACTTTCCCGGAGAGCGTTTCGTAATGGATAAATGAGAGAAGCCTTTGTTCAGTGTTGACCTTTTTAAACATTTTATAGTATTTAAGGATTTCACCCTGAAAAGAACAAGATTTTCAGGGTTTTTTATTTGTTTAACACTCTTGTTTTCAATAATTTGTGATCCTTCAATAATAAAATGCATTGCATGGAATACTATTTGCTGACTTGATATAAAGATTCCAAAGGAGATGGGAAAATGGCGATTATTAATAAAATTTTGAGAATTTTTATCGTTTTTTTGCTTGTTTTTGGCGTTCCAGGACAGGCCCTGGCATTACCTCAGGGAGAGGATGTTATCCATGGGGGAGCTTCGTTCGTTACTTCTGGAAATAATATGGTCATCAACCAAACGACCGACCGGGCGATCATTGAATATAACAGTTTTTCTATCGGTGCGCTGGAGACGGTCCGTTTTCAGCAGCCTAACAGCTCGAGCGTCGCCCTTAACCGCGTCATTGGTGTGGATCCATCCAGCATCCTGGGTTCTCTCAACGCTAATGGCCGGATCTTTTTGATCAACCCGAATGGGATCATATTCGGTTCTGACTCCCGGATCGATACAGCGGGGCTTATTGCTTCGACCTTGGATATTTCGAACACGGATTTTTTGAATGAAGACCTGATCTTTTCAGGGACAGGCGGTTCAGTGATCAATTACGGAAAGATCAATATCAACAAACCGGGCGGTTACGCTGTATTGTTAGGGGCTTATGTTAAAAATGAAGGTCAGATCGTGGCCAATCTTGCTAGTATCGCGCTGGCATCAGGAGAGCTGGTGACGCTGAGCCTTGACGCTGAGGGATTGATCCAGGTGGCGATTGATCAGGAGACGAGCGTTAACCCGGAAGATAGTCAGGTGGCGGTCGAGAATACGGGAACGCTTGAGGCCGGCGGGGGGCGCACGATCGGAAGCCGGATCGTTCTGACGGCGGAGATCGTGGATGGTGTTTTTGATCAGGCGATCAACACTTCCGGTATTATAGAAGCGAAAACGTTAAGGACCATGGACGGGCAGATCGCGCTTTTAGCAAACAAGGATATTTCAGTCGGTGGACAGGTCAACGGCGGCAAAGTCGAGGTTCAGTCTGATGAGGGGCATGTGACCCATGAAGAAGGAAGTTCGGTGAATACCGGAAACAATATCTTTCGTGGATATGCCGCAGAAGATTATGTGATTGCCAATGACGCGGTCATTCACTCTGGAGGGGATGTGGATATCTTTGCCGGTCAGAGCATTTTTTTGGGAACGGAAGAGAGCGAAGGTAGCGAAGGCTCTGGTTCCACGATCAAAGGGCGGAATGTTTTTTTGACGGCGGACGAGGGTGTTATTGAGCAGTTGGCGGATCTTTATGCCGTTGAAGCGCAGAATTTGATCGCGTCGGCATCCCAGGGAATATACGGAACAGGGCCCAATGAAGGCCTTCAGGTTTTGGTGGACAGTTTTGCTGCTGAGAACAGGGATTCCGGCGACTTGAAGATCTTTGTTGATCAGGATGTTTCGACCTCTGACCTGAGCTCTTTGAGCGGACTCAATGCCGGGGTCGCTGGTTTGGAGGGGGTCGTTAATGAAGCGGAAGAGGGGGAAGTTGATATTTTCGTCAACGGCGATTTTGATATTTACGCCGATGTTGTTTCTGATCAGGGCAACATTACTATTGAAACTGAGGGTGATCTTTTGCAGCACGCTGGCGGGGATATTCTTGTCATGGCCGCAGAGGAAGCCGCTGATCTTCCGCAGCCGGTGAATCTTGACAGCCCGTCCCATCAGATCAACGTCGCGTCGGAGGATGATACGATCGATATGACCTGGCAGGTGGGTGATGCCGAAGGCCGGGAGAATGGCCATGTTCAGCTGATATCCGGCGGTCAATACGTGATGGACGCTGGAACAACGGTAGAAACAAACGGCGGCGATGTTGATATGAACGCTGTGGGAGATATTGAACTGGCCCTGGTCGATGCCGGGACCGGGTCTGTGAGCGTGCTCTCTCAGGCAGGCTCTGTTTTGGATGGGGACCTCGGTATGGCTCCGGGAGATTATGATATCGTCGCGCACAGGATCCTGATGTCAGCTCCTAATGGCGCTGTCGGGGGAGCGGGGACAGGTGAAGAGATCGATGTGGGTTCTCCCCATTCTTTTTCGTATCTTTGGATCGATGATGCGTCAGCGTCTGCCGATACGGCGGCTGATCCCTATAGTCAGTTCTTAAACGAATTAGGCGAGTGGGTTTTTGCGACAACGTCTCCGGCGCTGGCCGAAGGAAATAATTGGTGGTTCCATGTCAAGACCGTCGATGAGCTGGCTTCTGCCGAATCAGATCAATCGAGTTTGGGACCGTTCGTTATTGCGGGGCCCGGCCCGGGTCCTGGTCCGGCGGGAGAGCTTTATCCAGACAGCCTGATCGATGATTTTAGGGTTTATTATGAAGTCCTTTCACCCAGTCAGTTTTTGAGCTTTGATCCGGCGACCACGATCGGTCTTTACGCGTATCATCCATTGACGCCGATCGATCAGGCCGCTTTTGATGATATCCGGCTGGATGTCGATGCCTATGAGTTTATTGATAATAATATCGGGAATAAGAAGACGATCAGTCCGTATTACATAACTCAGTAATTGATCAGAAGGCCTAAGATCGTTAAAAACGGCTGCCGTTCTTGAGAACGGCGGCCGTTTTCTATTTAAGAACTTAAGCTGCAGTCTTGACAAAGACCTTGAACGGGGTAAGATGGACTATAAGCGGATAAGGATATATGAACAAAAAATTAATTTTTAAATATTTTGTAACCGCATTGATCCTTGTGATCGGTGTTGGCACTGTTCAAGGCGTCAAATTGTTCCGTCTGAAACAAAAACAGACAGCCCTCAATGGCGCCCCCAGTAGCCGGAAGGCCGGTCCGGAGTCTGCTCCTATCAGAATCGTTGAATTCATCGATTATCACTGCGGCCCGTGCGGCCGGGGAAGCAAATGGCTTGATGATTTTATGGCAAGACATCCCCAAAAAATCGCCCTGGAAGTAGAGTATTTTCCGCTTCATAAAGGCCCTTCGGGCCCGATCAGTTTTCAGTTCGCAGAGTGCGCCTTGCGGCAAGGAAAATTCTGGGAAGCGCATCGTCTGATTTTTGAACGTCAATATCAATGGGTTTCTATGCTTGACCCAGCGCCCCTTTTTCGGCTCATTGCCCAAGAAATCGGGCTTGATCTAAACAGGTTGGACGCATGTTTGAAAGATGAATCGATCAAAAAGGAGATCAGCCGTTCAAAATTCAAAGGAGATGCTTTGGGGGTCAAGGCAACTCCGACCTATGTGATCAACGGCAGTGTGGTGGTGGGCACGGCTGAACTGGAAAAAAAGATCTATCAGATTATGGAGACCCGTTGACGTGAAGGCATTAAATACCAAGAAATACATTGTGTTAAGGATTTTGGTCGGAGTGGTATTTATCGTATCCGGATTGGAAAAGCTATTTAGTTCAACCGAAAATATCATTTATGTGATCCAGAGCTATCAGGTCCTTCATCATGCTTTCTTGGAACAGCTGGCGGCTTTGATCTTGCCTTGGTTTGAGCTGTTTTTAGGGGTTTTTTTAGTCCTCGGTTTATGGAGAAAACAGTCAGCGTTAGCTGTTATGGGGCTGTCGGCCATGTTCGCGGTTGCCGTTGGGCAGGCTTTGCTTCGTAAGCTCCCGCTTTCGAATTGTGGCTGTTTTGGAGAATTGCTGCATTTTCCATTGTATGTGACCTTTATTTTAGACCTTATTTTGATCTCCAGCGGCTGGGTCCTCTATACACGATCCCAAGACACCATGCCTTTAAGCCTTGATAAGCTTTTTGAAGATTGAAGAATCTTTCTCTTGCCTGATAATAAACCTGGCGTTATAATAACCCTCCTAGTATAAGTATATATTCATAAATTATTTATTAATAAACAATTAAAACGCTAAAACACATTCAATAGGAGGTTATTATGCCTGCAATTCATTTAAAATCTTCGGATTTTGACTCTCAGGTCGTACATTCTGCGGTTCCTGTCTTGGTTGATTTTTACGCGGAATGGTGTGGACCATGCAAAATGCTTTCCCCGATCGTGGATCAGATCGCTGATGAACTTCAGGGGAAAGCCAAGATCGTCAAGATCGATGTGGACCAGGCTCAGGAGTTGGCCGCGAAATTCAATATTATGTCCATTCCCAACCTGTTGATTTTTAAGGATGGAGCGGTAGTTGAGCAGTTGGTAGGGGTTATGCCGAAAGACCAATTGCTTGAAAAGATCAATGCGTATCTTTAAAGAAAGAGCGGAAAGGTTATGTTCATAACGTATTGCAAATCCAAGATTGCTTATGGGTGTATCACTCAGGCAGAGTTATTTTACGAAGGGAGCATCACGATCGATCGGACGCTTTTGGACGCGGTCGGGATCCTGCCTGGGGAGAAAGTCGAAGTTCTGAACATCAACAACGGTTCCCGTATCGAAACTTATGCGATCGCCGGTAAGGCGGGCTCCGGGGTCATGTGCTTAAACGGGCCGGCGGCCCGTAGCGGAGCCGTGGGGGACCGGATCATTATTTTGAGTTATGCGCTTATGTCGCCTGAGGAAGCGAAAGATTTTCAGACCCGGATCGTTCATTTGGACGAAAATAATGCGATCAAAAAAAACACGACCAGCCGGCACATCCTATGAAAGCAACGGTTTTAAAATTACGGACGTATGGTGATGAATGCTTGCGAAAGGTCTCTGAGCCTGTCGAGCAGGTCGGGGTTGCCGAGAGGATCTTGATCGCGGAGATGTTCAAGACCATGTATGCTGAAAAAGGGGTTGGGTTGGCTGCGCCCCAGGTCGGGGTGAACAAGCAACTGATCGTCGTGGACACTGGGGACAATCCGATCGCGCTCGCTAATCCGGTGATCATAGAGGCCAAAGGGTCTGCCGTCATGGAGGAAGGGTGTTTAAGCGTTCCCGGCGGAGTTGTTGAGATCGAAAGGCCGGAGACGATCACGGTCGAATATTTGGATGCAAATAATGAAAAGAAGGTCCTTGAATGTTCTGGCCTTTTGGCAAGGGCCATTCAGCATGAGCGGGACCATTTGATCGGCAAGTTGATCATCGATTATGCTGATCCGCAACTTCAGGAAAAAATTAAAGCGTATTTTTCGCAATCACCAGATCAATAATGGATCGTTCATGGTCAATCAAACAGGGCCTGTATTGACAAACAGAGTTGCTTCCGCTGCTGGATTGCCGGCTTGGTTTAAGCAACGCCTTCCAGATGTCCGCAGGCTTCACAGCATGCGGTCTTTGATCCACGGCAACTGCCTTCATACGGTTTGCGAAAGCGCGCGCTGCCCGAATATGGGAGAGTGCTGGGGTCAGGGAGTGGCAACGCTCATGATTCTGGGAGAGGTTTGCACGCGGGGCTGCCGGTTCTGTGCTGTTTCTTCCGGTCATCCTCAAGGAGTTGTTGACGAGGCGGAGCCCATGCGAGTGGCGGATGCGGTAGAACAAATGGGTCTCCGCTATGCGGTGATCACCTCTGTTACGCGCGATGATCTGTCCGATCAAGGGGCGTCACAGTTTGCCAGGACGGTCAAGGTGTTAAGGCAGCGTGTACCGGATTTGAAGATTGAATTGCTGATCCCGGATTTCGCCGGCCGCGAAGATTGTCTTCAGATGGTGATTGACGCAGGTGCGGATGTCTTGGGACATAATATGGAAATGCCGGCGTCATTTTATGCCAGGATCCGACCCCAGGCGGATTATCAGCGTTCTTTGAAGGTCTTGAGGTTCATAAAGGAAAAGGATGCGCAGGTCTTAACAAAATCCGGGTTTATGCTCGGGTTCGGGGAAAGTGACTCTGAAGTTTTTGAGCTGATGAGAGATGTCCGGGAAACGGGATGCGATCTTTTAACGATCGGTCAATATTTGGCCCCGTCCAAGAGCGAACGCCATGTTCCAGTCCGGGAATTTGTTCCGCCGTTCCGGTTCGAGGAATACAGGCGGCAGGCCTTGAGGCTGGGTTTTAAGCATGTGTTTAGTGCGCCGTTGGTGCGCAGTTCATTCATTGCTGAGCATGCCTACAGGTCCGTTGTGGATGGTCCTGAGGCGACAGGTGAGTATGACGGATAAATCCAAAGGGCTGATATCATTTTGTCTGCGGTTTGCGGTCAGTGCCGCGCTTTTGATGTTTTTGTTCAGCCGTATTGATATGGAGGAGACGCTGCGCCTTTTAAAAGAGGCGCGGCTGGAGTATGTCGGTTATGCGCTGTTTTTGTTTATCGCGATCCATGGGGTCTTGATCCTCAGGTGGCTGGTCGTTATCCGGGGGCTGGACCTTGAGATCCCGCTTGTCAATGTTGTGAGGTTCTTTTTCATAGGGTTGTTCGGGAATTTGTTTCTCCCGAGCGCGATCGGAGGGGACATCATTAAGGCGGCGGGCTTATGCGCTCGTCGGGATGATAAGCAGAAAGTTGTAGCTTCGATCCTTTTGGACCGTTTGAGCGGGTTTGCCGGGATGGTCATCCTGGCGTTGGCGGCATTCCTTCTCGGATCGCATTTTATTGAGGGGCCCTTGGTCTTGACGGCGATCGCGATCATGGCGGCGGGGTTGTTCACCCTGGGGGCGATCCTTTTTCATGAAGGATTATACAGTGTGTGCTGCCGCATGTTCGTGTTCTGGCCGGGGTTCCGTGATAAGCTGATGCAGATGCATTATGACATCGCTCTTTTGAAGGAACGCAAACATGTTCTTTATAAAGCGATCGCCTTGTCCTGCGTCGCGCAGGTTTTGCTGGCGGTCGTGTTCTGGTCTTTGGCCAAGGGGCTGCATCAAGAGGTGATGTTTTTTTATTTGCTGATTTTTACGCCGATGACCTGCGTGGCCTCTTCGCTTCCTTCCATTGGTGGCCTTGGGTTCAGGGAGGCGGGGCTTGAATATCTGCTGGCCGGGATCGGCGTGGCGCGCGGGATCGGCGTGAGCATCGGGCTTTTGGATTTTGTGTTCATGGTGATCATGGGAGTGGCCGGGTATTTTATTTTTTTGGTGACCCGGTCGCGGTGAGTTATGGCATGTCATTATATTATCGATGGGTATAATGTGATCAAGCGCTTGGAGGCGCTGGCGGACCTGAAGCTTCAGGCGGGACGCGAAGCTTTGTTGAGCATGATCGACCGTTTCTGCCCGCAAGGCAGCGCGCGCAATGAGGTGACGGTCGTTTTTGACGGGCAGGATGATGTTTGGGGGATACAGCAGCCGTCATTGCATTCGAGAGTCGTTTTCACCAGCGGGATTTCAGCGGATGAATGGATCAAGCGTCAGATTGAGGATCACAGGCATCCCAAAAGTTTGGTCGTGGTCAGTGATGACCGGGAGATCCAATGCTATGTGAGGAAGCTCGGCGCTGAGGTGAAGGGCGTGGATGAGTTTTTTAAGATGGGAAAAGGGGGGCATGACGGTCGGCGGAGGGCGCCTGGCCCGGAGCTGAAACATCTTTCGAGGGCGGATGAGGCGAGGATCAATCGGGAGCTGGAACGGCATTGGTTCGGGGGCAATCCGTAAGCAGAGAGGGCGATATGGTCATAAATTCAGTTCTTCATATATTTGAGCGCGCCGGGCTGTCGGTGATATTTTTTTTGCGCAGCGTGGGGTGCATTTTTTCCGGAAGGGTCCGCTGGAAGGATGTTTTTAAAGAGATCTATGAACAGGGGGTTGAGACGGCGATCATTGTGGCCATGACATCGTTCGCCACGGGCGCGGTCTTGGGACTGCAAGGTTACGTGATGCTGACCCAGTTCGGGGCCAGGGAATACGTGGCGCATCTTGTGGCGCTGTCTTTAGTGCGGGAGCTGTCCCCGGTCTTCACGTCTTTTATCTTTTCAGGCAAAGCCGGGGCCCGCATGGCCGCTGAATTAGGGAGCATGAATGTCAATGATCAGATCCTGGCGACCCGGACACTGGGTGTAGATCCCGTTGAATTTTTGGTGGTCCCGAGAATGATCGCCTGTTTTTTGGTCCTGCCGGGGCTTGTCGTGCTTTCTGAGCTGTTCGGTATTTTTGGAGGGTATACCATTGGGGTCTTCGATGCGGGGGTCCCCGGGGCGTCTTATATCCAGCAGACATTAACGGCGATCCGCTTCGTGGATTTTTTCAGCGGCTTCATCAAGACATTGTTTTTTGCTGTATTCATTGCGTGGGTTTGCTGTTTTGAAGGGTTCTATACCAAGGGGGGATCGCTGGGCGTCGGACGTTTTACGACGAGGGCGGTTGCACTTTCGTATATTATTGTGGTTATTTCCAATACGGTCTTAACAAAGATCATTTTAACGTTCTGGGGATAAAGGAGGGCCAGACGATGCTGAAATTCTATCACCTATTGATGGGGGCATGTCTTCTGCTGTGCCTGATCGGCGCCGGGTGTTCATCCGTGCAGCAGAATGAAGGGAATATGGCGAAATATCCGGTCGCGCTTGAGGAGGCCGCTTGGATCGTGGAGGGCGAGCCGATCGAGTTTGACGGTCAGTGGTGGTATCCGCAGGACGGGGTCGATGTGCTGCTGGATTCCGAGGTTGTTCTGAGGGGAGAGTATAAAGGGGTTCAATTTTTTACGGCAAAGGCCGATGTTAAGCCGTTCCATCGTTTATACACAAAATTCGGGCGTCATAAATTCAGAATGTATAAGGTTCAACATGATCCGCGTTGAAGGGCTTGTAAAATCTTTTGCTAAGCAGCGAGTGCTTGATGAAGTCGACCTTCAGGTCAAGGACGGGGAGATCCTGGTCATCCTGGGGGAAAGCGGCTCGGGGAAAAGCGTTCTTTTAAGGCATTTGATCGGATTGGAAGTGCCGGACCAGGGAAAGGTCTTTATTAAAGACGTTGATATTACCGTGCTTCCTGAATCAAAGCTTTTGAAGGTCCGAAGGGATATCGGATATCTTTTTCAGGACGGAGCCTTGTATGATTTTATGAGCGTTGAGGAAAATGTGGCGTTTCCATTGTTGGAGCATACAAAAATTTCAGAAAAAGAGGCGTATCAAAAAGTGCATGAGCTTTTGGAAATGGTCGGGCTTTCGAGCGCCAAGACCAAACTTCCGTCGGAATTGAGCGGCGGGATGCGCAAGCGTGCCGCGCTTGCCCGGGCGGTCGTGCTGGGATCCAAGATCGTTCTCTGCGACGAGCCGACATCGGGTTTGGACCCGATCAAGAGCCGGGAGATCTCGGATTTGATCAAAGAGGTTTCGAGACGGTTCAAAAGCACGATGGTCATCACCTCACATGATATGATGAACGCCTTTCGGATCGCCGATCGGCTGGTATTGCTTAAGAACGGAAAGATCCGGATCGAGGGAAGCCCGCGTGATTTGAAGGAATCGAAAGATTCGTTCCTTCAAGAATTTTTAACAGATCAGTATTCCTGAGAATGAGATTGTTGAGGAGGAAATATGAATCAAAAGGACCATGTTAAGCGGATCATTGCCGGAGTTTTTCTGTTCTTTTCCATTGCTTTGATCGTGGGGGTTGTTTTTACGATCGGCCTGGAAAAAGGATTCACGGAGCCAAAGTTTAAAATGAACGTTCTGTTCCGTAAGGTCGGAGGCTTGATGGTCGGGGCGCCGGTGCGCTTATCGGGGGTCACGGTCGGAACGGTCCATGATATCGAATTTCTGGATGAAGAGGTCCTCGGGCGCGGCGTGAAGGTCGTGGTTCAGATCTTTACGAAATACAAAGAGCAGGTCCATAAGACGGTGGATATCGCGGTTGACACCGAAGGTGTTCTGGGGCAGAAGATCGTGGAGATCACAACGAGCCCTGATGTTTATCTGGAAGACCTGAGCCATCCATTTATCGGACAGGACCCGATCGAGGCAGGAGATCTTGCGGAGACGTTCGGCAACACGGCCGACGCGTTATCCCATACCGCTGAAAGGATCGAGGCCGTGGTTGAAGAAGTCGAGAACGTTGGGCGCACAACGAACCGTTTGTTGCAACGGATCGAGCAGCGTGTTATAGACGGAAATTTATTCAAAGTGTTTTGATCGAAGGGTTTTAAAAAAGGGGAAGAAAAATGTTCATCCTGGCTAATTTTCTTTCGGCTTTCGCGGAGGTCCTGAATATGGTCTTGCAGATCGGGGTGTGGTTGATCTTGCTGCGGGCTCTCCTGTCCTGGGTGAACCCTGACCCGTATAATCCGATCGTTCAGTTCCTTTATCGGGTCACGGAGCCCGTGTTGCTTCCGATCCGTCAACGGCTGCCGTTAAGCCCGGTGGACGTTTCGCCGATCGTCGCGTTTCTGGTCATTCTTTTTGCGCAAAAATTCGTGGTGCAGAGCCTTCTGGACCTCGCGGTCCAGTTAAGACATCTCTGAGATAAGGCTTGCAAAGCAAAAAATTTTACGTTATATATGCTTAGCAGTTATATGGAACAAGGATGTGTAAAAGGAGTTGGATATGTTGGGTCAAATGAAGCAACTTATGGAAATGAAAAAGCAGGCTGACCGTATCAAAAAAGAATTGGATGCGATCACGGTTGAGGTCTGTGACGTGCCGGGGATCAAGGTCCAGATGACGGGTTCTCAGACCTTTAAATCGATCACGCTGGATGAAAATCTGTTAAAGCCGGAACGGAAGGAGCAGTTCCAGAAGGACCTGCTCAGGAGCATGAACGCAGCTGTCAAGAAGGCGCAGACGGTCGCGGCGCAGAAAATGGCATCTTCGATGCCGATGGGGTTTTAGTGAGGACACTTTAAGAAAGGGAGGAGTTGACATGCCTTACGATCCATCATTAGATGTGGCGTTATTCAAACAGGTCAAAGAATTTGACGGAACGCGTATTACAGTCGGAGTTTTTCAATACAACGGGGGGGAAAAGAAACTGCAGATCTCCCGTGAGAATAAGAACCAGGCGGATGAGTGGCGCTTTGCGAAATTGGGCCGTCTCAACCGGGAAGAAGCCGAGCAGGTGATCCCGCTTTTGTCCGAAGCGTTAAATCAGATGTAGGCAGCGGACCTGCGGAGGGCAAGCGATGGCTGAAATCTATTTAACTCGCGGCGGATTTGAGAAGCTTCGCAAAGAGCTGGAGTATCTTAAGAACACGAAGCGGCGCGAAATATCAAAGGCGATCGGAGAGGCCCGTCTTCAGGGGGACCTTTCGGAGAACGCTGAATATGACGCCGCTAAGGAGGCTCAGGGGCATTGTGAAGCGCGCATCGCCGAGCTCGAGGGAAAATTATCCAACGTGAGGATCATCGAGGACTTGAATATTCCTGCCGATAAGATCTATATCGGCGCGCGGGTGACACTGCTGGACGTGAAATCTTCCGAAGAAGTCCAGTATATGCTGGTCTCGCCCGAAGAGGCGGATTTTGAGGCCAACAAGCTTTCGATGCTGTCTCCGATCGGTAAAGGCTTGATGGGAAAGGCTGTGGGTCAGGAAGTCGAGCTTGAAGTCCCCGCCGGAAAATTGAAGTATAAAATCCTGAAGATCGAACGTCCGTAAATTTTGTTGATCGCGTTCTTAAAACGGCGAGGCTGAACATATATTGGCCTTGCCGTTTTTTTTGTAAAAGGATCGTTCCCGGAAGACGAGGGCGGTCCGAAGGCGGGAGCAGTATCTTGCGTGGCGGATCATTTAATCGCTGAAATGAGGGATCTGTAATTTCGAGATATAAAAGAGGGTTTTATGGCAAAAATACTTTTGATCAGGACGCGCATGGAGGATCAGGATTATCCTTACGGGGCTCCTCCGCTGGGGCTGTTATATTTAGCATCCTATTTGCGGAAAAACAATGCCCATCAGTTGAAGATCCTGGACATGCGGACAACTCTGATGTCGCCGGAAGAAGCCCTGCAGCACGTGAAAGATTTTGGGCCGGACATCATCGGGATCAGCAGCTTGTCGTTGGAGGAAAGCATTTTGAACAAGACGGTCCGTAAGATCAAGGAGTGGCGAGCCGACTGTCCGGTCATTGTCGGAGGCCCTTATGTCAACAGCGCCCGGGAGCGCCTGCTTACCAATCCCGACCTGGATTATCTTGTGCTGGGCGAAGGGGAGGAAACATTCCCGGAGCTTGTTGAGGCCATTGTCACGAAAGCCGACCTTCAACATATCCGGGGCATCGCTTACCGCAAGGAGGGTCATCCCGTTATGAATACTGCGCGCCCGTTCATGGAGGATCTGGACGGGCTTTTGTTCCCCAGTTGGGATATGGTGGACCTGAAAACATATTTTAATCTGCCGAGGTTCATGAGATTTTCACCGGTCGCCGGAGTGCCATTTATGCCGGTGATGACTTCCCGGGGGTGCCCCTACAGTTGCGTGTATTGTCACAACATCATGGGAAAGCGTTTCCGGGCACGTTCTGCTGAGAATGTTTTTAAAGAATTAAAGGTTCTTTACGAAGATTACGGGATCTGTGAGTTCGAGTTCATTGATGACTGTTTTAATCTGGACAAAAAAAGGGTCCATCAGCTTTGTGACATGATCATGGGCGCCGGCATGAAGGTCCATATGTGCTTTCCCAACGGCCTGCGCGGCGACATCCTTGATGAGGAGACCTTAAAGAAATTGAAGGCGGCCGGCACCACCGAGATCAGTTTCGCGCCGGAGACAGGTTCCGAACGGATCCAGAAGCTGATCAAGAAGAACGCCAATCTCAGCAGGCTTCAAGAGGCGATCGCTGCCGCCGTGAAGGTCGGGATCCACGCCCATGGTTTTTTTATGCTGGGCTTTCCGACGGAGACCAAGAAAGATCTTGACCTGACCCTTGATTTCATCAAAAACACAAAACTGCACACGGCTGATTTTTTTATCGTCAATGTCTTTCCGGACACGGAGCTTTTCTCGATGGTGAAGGCTTTGGGCAGAGAGGTGCCGGATGAATACAGCAGCATTGATTTTCATAACACGCGGATCAACGTGAGCGATGTTTCAGACAAAGAACTTTTGTCCTATCAGCGCAAGTTTTTTATGGCCTTCTACCTGCGTCCGGCGCGCATCTTACGGCTGTTCACCAGCCCGGCGATCAAAAAGCGGTATCTGTTCTATTACGCGTGGCTGTTTTTTCGAAGGGCGGTCCTGCGCAAAAGATGAGAGGGATTCATTGTTTACGCGGAATGTTCGAGGCTGCGATCCAGATCAGGAACGCCGGAAGAAGAGATATCAAGATCCTTCCCAATGTGACCGATAACCACCAGGTGATCTCAAAATAGGTATTTATCCAGTAGTAGGCCAAGACGATCCCCAAATACAATATCAGGAACGCGGCCAGGGGAATGAACTGTTTCTGAAAACATGCCCGGATCTCAACAAAGAACCCTGCCAGGAGGACGAGCCACAGGCCGGCCCATTTTTCGTGCGCGAGTTCCATGCCGGAGTAGCGGACGATGATCTGCAGGCGTTGCCAAGAGGAGGGCTTTGCCGCCGAGGCAAGGCCATTGATAAAGGTTTGATTTCCGGGAGAGAGGAGCAGCTTGAAGATCAGTGTCGGGATTAGGAACACCAACGTGGCCCCCATAAGCCAGCAGGCAGATTTCCAGCCGCGTTTTTGGAAAAAGACCATGGCAAGAAAAAGCATCAAACTTAATCCGGCCGCGATCGTCCCTTCCGGTTTTGTGAAGCTTAAAAATCCCAAGAAAGCACCGGTCAAACCGAAAAGAGCGGAACGCCCGTTGTTCATGGCAAGGGTGAATGAAATGATCGCGCAGCAAAGAAAGAATCCCAGTACGTGATCGCAATATTGAGCGGTAGCGAGAATCATGTAGTGTGCATTGAGAAACGGGAGGATGGCGGCGGCAACGGCCCATTTTGATCCGGTCAACTCGTAAAGGGCCGCGAAAATAATAGCAGCGGTGAGGAGATTAAAAAGAATGGATGTCATGAATGGACCGGCCGCTCCCGTCTGTTCTGCGAATGTCCACGCCCAGACATTGATCAAAGGAAGCAGCAAAGGATAGTGGGGGCTGGACCGCCACAGGACAGGGTCGAAGAGGTTTCTCCATTGCCCGGTCGATTCAAAAAGGAATTTCGCCTTGAAATTCCAGACCTGCCAGGCATCCCATCCGCCAAAAGGATAAAAATGGCCATAAATATAGCTCAGAGTCCCGACCGATAAAAGAAGAAGGATGAAAATCCCTGTTTCAGGAAGCTCCGCCCTTTTAATGGGGGAAGGCCGTTTGTTTTGAATGACGATCTGATGGAATCCCAAAAGAAAGATCAAGACAAGATGAAAGAACAAAGCGTATATTCGGGAATACATATTGAATATCCAGAAGCTGCTGAAGGCGATCATACTGCTTAATCCAAGGCCCAGTCCCCACGCAAGAACGAACCTGATGAACATCCGGAATCGCGTGCCGTTTAAAACAAGGTTCAGGATCAGTGTTCCCAGGGCGAAAGAAAGAATGTAGGGGAGAAGATTTTTGATCATGGGACTTTGGGGTTGTGGGTTAACAGGATATTAAAGGTATTCTTTTTAAGTGCCTGGAGCTGCTGGTCTTTGACCAATTGAAGCGAACGGTTCAAAGAAGAGCCGTTGACAAGCACGAATTTCAGGTTGGGGTTTCCGAATTCCAGGATTATGGGTGCCAGAACATACTGGGCCTGAGCGAATTCAGCTGCCGCTATGCGATCATCCAGGCTCAGGTCTGTGAGGTATCCGATCCTTTGAGAGTTTTCAAGAAATGGGGTCAGACCGGAGAATTTATGCCCCAGAAATTGGCTGGCACCGCTGCCATATTTTTTATAAAGAGTTGAAATTTCCTGATGGCTTTTGATCAAATTGACTATTAACGCGGCAAAAAAACACAGGAAAAGTGAGATTTTAATTATTTTTTTGAACATGCAGCTTTTTTCTTTCTGAATTTTTTTTATTGTAACACAAGATTGATTTTCTGTCAGCGAAGACTCTGCTTTTTTCCAAAATCCCAATAAAAGACTTTTGTTTTAATATATAAATAAGTATAATGATTATACTTTAAAATAGATAATCCGCTTGTCTTTTAAGAAGGGAGAAAGCGTGGTTTCAATAGGTATTATTGGTTGTGGCCACTGGGGGCCGAATCATATCCGTATTTTCAATCAGCTGCAGAATTCTCAAGCAATAATGTGCGCGGACCTTGATCAGGACCGGCTTGGAAAGATCCGCAGCCTCTTTCCGCAGATAAAAACAACGGCCAATTATAAAGATATCCTGAAAGACCCTGATGTTCAGGCGGTTTGCGTTGCGTCTCCGACAAACACGCATTTTCAGATCTCCAAAGAGGCGCTTCAGGCAGGCAAACACGTCTTTTGTGAAAAACCTTTGGCCATGAGACCGGAAGAATGCCTGGAGCTTAAGGATTTGTCCGAAAAGGCCGGCCTGATCCTGATGGTCGGGCATGTTTTTGTCTTTAATCAGGGGATCCTGAAGCTTAAGGAATATATCGATTCGGGAGAGCTGGGGACCGTTCAGTACGCCCATGCCATCCGTACCAATTTGGGGCCGTTTCGCTATGATGTCAATGCGCTTTGGGATTTGGCGCCCCATGATATTTCCATTTTTAACTTTTTGTTTAATGCCTGCCCGCTGAGTGTTTCCGGCTGCGGCCAGAAGTATCTCGGATCGACCTTGGAAGATGTCGCTTTTGCCACGCTGGAATATCCTAACAAAGTCATCGCCAACATCCATGTTAGCTGGCTGGACCCGAAAAAGGTCCGTCAGATCACTATCGTCGGGGATAAAAAAATGATCGCCTGGGATGACCTGGATAATCTGGGGCCGATCAAGTTGTATGATAAACACGTGGAGCGCACGTCCCGTTTTTATGAATCTTATGGGGAATTTCAGTTGCTTTCTAAAGAAGGGGACATCACGATCCCGCAGGTGGGTTTCAGCGAGCCTTTAAAGACGCAGGCGCAGTATTTTGTCGAGTGCGTAGAACAAAAACGTCATCCTGACTGCGCGGACGCGAAAAAGGGTTTTGATGTCGTGCGTGCTTTGTGTGCTGTTCAGGAATCGATCGGGCGGGGCGGGTCTCCGGTCACGATCAAAGGATAAAAGGTATGGCAGATTTTTTTCAACATGAAAAGGCCCTGGTCCATCCGAAGGCCCGTATCGGCCGCGGCACACGGGTCTGGGCGTTCACCAATATTCAGGAAGATGCCGTGATCGGCGAGGGATGCAATATCTGCGATGGGTGTTTTGTCGAAACCGGAGCAGTGGTCGGGGATCATGTGACGCTGAAAAACGGGGTCTACGTGTTTAAGGGCGTGACCATTGAAGATGATGTCTTTTGCGGAGCGCACACATCATTCATTAATGACCGTTTTCCGCGCAGTCATCGTAAGGATCCGTGGGTTCTTGAGCCGACACGTGTCAAGAAGGGCGCGACGATCGGAAGCGGTTGCACGCTGCTCTGCGGCCTGACGGTCGGCGAATACGCCTTTATCGGGGCGGGAAGCGTTGTGACGCGGGACGTGGCGCCGTATATGATCGTTTGGGGCAATCCCGCCAAGTTTCAAGGTTTTGCCTGCCGCTGCGGGCAGAAATTACCGGAAGAATTGAAGTGCGCTTGTGGCCTGGCATATCAACGCTTGGGCGACGGCCTGGCCTTAAGGGAGTAAACGGTTTATGACGCCGAAACATGACGTTGTGGTCTGTCCGATCGCCTATAATGAACTCACAAAACTCGAAAGCGCGATCCAGCGTTTTTTGAATTCTCCGGTCCGTCACGCGGTGGATTATGTGGTCATTGATGATGGCTCAACGGATGGGACGACCTCCATGATCAATTCGTTTAAGCAGGAAGGGATCTCAGCCGTGCGTCATGACACCCGCCGGGGAGTAGGAGCGGCGATCCGCACAGCGATCCATTTTGCAAAGAAGGCGGGTTACCGGACGATCGTGATCATGGCCGGCAATGACAAGGATGATCCTCAGGAGATCCCTCTTGTGTTGGCGCCTTTGGAGGAAGGATATGAGGTCGTTCAGGGGTCACGGTACCTCGGAGGGGCGCGTATCGGCGGAGATATGCCTCTTTACCGCAAATGGGCGACCCGGTTCCATCCGTTTTTGATGAGCCTTTTGACCGGGACGAAGGTGACGGACAGCACCAATGGTTTTCGGGCGATGCGGCTATCAATGTTTGACGATCCGCGGATCAACATCGATCAAAACTGGCTGGATGCCTATGAATTGGAGCCGTATATTTTGTATAAAGCCATTATTTTGGGACATCGTTTCAAGGAAGTGCCAGTTACCAAGATCTATCCTCCGCGGGAATTGGGTTACACAAAAATGAAACCGATCAGCGGATGGTGGAGCATCTTGCGGCCGCTGGTCTTGTTGGGGCTGAGGATCCGTCGATAGGAGTTTAGAGACGTGAGCATGAAAAGATGCCCAAGTTGTGCCGTGACTTTTGTTGAGGAGGAGCGCACGAGGTGTTTGTATTGTGATACGCTTTTGATGGCGACCGAAGAGGAAGACACGAACCTGCGTGAACAGCACAACCTGGAATTTTTCAATGGGGTGTATAATCCGGTCATTCAGCAGGTCGTTGAGGAACGCGGGATCACGACGCACACGCGCCTGCAGTTTATTGTCGCCAGTTATTTTCGAACGCGCACGTTCCATTTTATGCACCTGTTCAGCCGGAAGGATTTTTTAAAGGGCAAGGTGTTCCGGCGGCCGTTCATTCAGCCGATCGATTGGACGTCCTTGCTGATATTGCCGTGGATGATCGTCAATATTTTTGATACGATCTATTGCCGTCTTTCCTACCGCAAGTATTGTCCCCAATGCGGCTGGAAATTTTACAAGTTCGAGCGCTCCAGGCATGAGGACCATAATCACCGTGAATGCGCGTACAATAGGGAATATCAGCGCGTGATCGATGAGATCTTAAGCGGCAATATCCTTTACAGTGAAAAGGAGTTCAGGCGCCTGGGAAAAATGAAAAAAGCGGCCGGATACCGCAGCGCGTATTGGGACCTGTGCGCGAGAAAGGAATATTTTTCGGGAATTCTGGACATCACATGCATTTGGTTCTCGATCGGTTTGTGGACGTTGGTTATTATATGGATGAGCCTTCCGGCTGTGGTAAAATTCGTCTCGGCCCTTCAAGGTGATTAAGGGCGAAAAGGAGGACGTTATGAAATGCAATATTTTGTTTTTGATGTGCGTCGCGCTGGTGGCGGGTTGCAGTTTTGAGCAAAGGCCGGTGCAGTCCTTTATCGAAAATCCACCTAAAGTTTTGCGTGACCCGGCGTTCACGGAATATCAGGAGCAGATGGAGGCTCTTGAAAGCCGGCATCTGGCAGGCGAGATCTCTTATGCTGAATATGTGGCAGAGCAGAAAGAGATCCAGGAGGGTTATGACCGGCAGGTCCGCCACAGGGATGCCATTATTCAGGGAGAATAGTCTTATGAGGCTTTATGGAAAGAATCCCGTGATCGAGCGTTTGAAATTCGATCCGCGCAGCATTCAAAGGATCTATATAGAGACCGGGCATGCGGATGCCGGTTATGTTTATAAGAAGGCCAAGAAGGCGGGGATCGCCGTGTGCTCTGTCCCCAGGAGCAAGATCCAGAAGCTGGCGCGCAATCTCAACACCCAGGGGATCCTGGCAGAGGTCGGGGATTTTCCTTATGTGGAGTATGATGATCTGCTTGAGCAGGCGCTTAAAAAGAATTTGGTCCCGGTCTTTCTGGACGGGCTGAACGATCCGCAGAATTTTGGCGGGATCCTTCGAAGCTGCGCGTGCTTTGGAGGGTTCGCGGTCGTTCTGCCGACCCATGATTCGGTGGATGTGACGGAAACCGTTCTGCGTGTAGCCTGCGGTGGGGAAAACTATGTTCCTATCGCCAAGGTCGCCAATTTGGGAAGGGCGTTGGAAGAGGCCAAAGACAAGGGTTTTTGGATCGCCGGGACTGTCGTGGCGGACGGAGAGAATATCTGCGACACGAAACTGCAGTTTCCTTTAGGGGTCGTGATCGGTTCGGAACAAAAAGGCATTCGCGCTGTTATCCGGAAGCTGATCGATCAGGCGCTGACCCTGCCGATGGCACAGCCGCGCATGTCGTTAAACGCAGCGCATGCGGCGAGTGTGTTCTGTTATGAGATCATGCTTCAAAAAAACGGAAAGAAATAGAACGTCATGAAAAAAAAGCCACAGAAAAAAACAGCACCGGCAGCGCAGAGCGCATTGGATTTTTTCGCTGAAGCCGGCCTTTTAAAGCGCGTGAAGCGCAGCGGTTGGTGGGTCGCCGGGATCAAGGACCCGGAAAGCGTGGCGGACCATTGTTTCCGCACGGCGGTCATAGGCTATTACATGGCCTTAGTGGAAGGGGTCGATCCCTACAAAGTCGTGACGATGTGCCTTTTTAATGATATTCATGAAGCGCGGATCAATGATCTGCATAAGATGGGCCATCATTATATCGATTTCAAACAGGCTGAAAAAAAGGTTTTTGAGGACCAGGTCGCGTTGTTGGACAACAGGGTGAAAAAGGCGTTAAGTGCAGTGCGTAAAGAGTATGACACGCAGAAAACCCAAGAAAGTCTTGTAGCCAGGGACGCTGATATTTTAGAATGTCTGGTGCAGGCGAGGGAATATCTGGACATGGGGTTTTGCGAAGCGGAACATTTTTTTGAACGGGCGCCGGACTATTTGCAAAGCAGGACGGCAAAGGACCTTTGGCGGGACCTTCAGTCCTGGGACAGCAGCCGCTGGTGGCAGGCCGTCGTAAAATTCGAGCGATAAGGAAGGTGTTATGAAACGGATCGGGATCGTGGCCAGCAGGATCGCTAAGGGAGACCTGCTTTTTTATAACGCCGTGGTCATGGCGATCACCCTGACCTGCGCGTTGATCCTTTTTCTTTTGGCTGGCATCCCGACGATGTTGGCGCTTCTTGTGATCGGTTATATCGCTAATGGGGCCTCGCCGCACGGCCTCGGCCAGGATTGGTGGGGTGTGATGTCGTTGTGCATGGTGGCTTTAACGGTGATGGTCACGGGGTTCGCCTTGATGTCTTTAGTGGTGAATATGAAGTTCAGAAAGAATTAATGTTCAGGAAGTTCAACGAGGTTTTTTATGTTCATGAATGATGGATTCGCATTTTCAACTCTTCTGAATATTTTGCCGCAGGGGGCTTTCAGGATCAATTTGGCTCAAAAGAGCCGGTTTGATTTCGTGAATGAATCCCTGGCGGCCATGCTGGGATACACCATTGATGAAATGCTTGCGCTTGACCCGCAGAAGATCTTCAGTTCTAAACGGGTGTGGGAAAGCTTGATGGACAGGCTCCTTAAGGAATCGGCGATCATTAAGGACCATGAGATCGTACTGAAAACAAAGGATGGAGAGAAATTTGTCTGCCGGGTCTCTTTCGTGGGCGTCCGCAACAGTCGCGGAGAGATCCGTATGATCGAGGGGATGGTCGAGAACGCCTCCAGCCAATACCAGCTGGTCCGCGATCTGGCTGATTCCAAGGAACTTTTTAAGACTGTCTTTAATAATTCTCCTGTCGGGATCATCGTTTCGGACAAGGACATGCAGATCATCGCCTGGAACCCTTTTGCTGAGCAGATGCTCGGCAGGGACAGGCAGGATCTTTTTAATCTTGAGCTGAAGAAGCTGTTTTCATCAAAAGATTGGAAACAATTAAAGATCGACCGGGTTTTTCGCAAAGGATTCCTTCCGGACATGGAGGCTGAGATCATTCGCAAGAACGGGACCAGGTTTGACGCCGGGATCTCATTATCGGTCATTAGAGATATCCAGGGCGAGATTCTGGGCGCGATCGGGATCATGCATGATGTTTCAGATCAAAAGCGGTCCCATAAAATGCTTTTAGAGGCGAAAAAGGCGGCTGAAGAGGCCAGCAAAGCAAAGACCATGTTTTTGGCGAACATGTCCCATGAGGTGAGAACGCCCATGAACACCATTATGGGGATGATCGACCTGACCTTGGACACCCAATTGACCGAGGAACAACTGGACAATCTTAAGACCGTCAAGAACGCCGCCGATATCCTTTTAAGCTTATTGAATGATATTCTGGACCTGTCCCGCGTGGAAGCCGGAAAGATCCAGATCGAGTATATTGAGATCAGCATTGAGAAGATCGTCGAGAGCGTTTGCAAGACGATGAACGTCCTGGCGAAAAACAAGAATATCGGTTTTAAATGGTCGGTGGACCCAAAAGTTCCACCGCTCGTCAAAGGTGATCCGGTGCGGGTTCGCCAGATCCTGGTGAATTTGGTGAACAACGCGATCAAGTTCACTTTGCAGGGAGGGATCGAGGTCCACGTCAGGAGCTTGTCTGAAAAGAACGGCCATTGTGAACTTGAATTCTCGGTGAAGGACGACGGTGTCGGGATCCCGGAGGATAAATTACAGACCGTTTTTGAGGTCTTCACGCAAGCGGACGTTTCCACGACCAGAAAGTTCGGGGGAACGGGGTTGGGGCTTTCCATTTGCAAAAGGCTGGTTGAGCTCATGCATGGAAATATCTGGATCCAGAGCAAGGTCGGCGTTGGAAGCACATTTTATTTCTCCGTTCCGTTTGAGGTTGTTAAAAAAGAGGACATCCCTGAAGCGTTGCAGGAAGAAAGTCTTGTCGATCAATTGATGGCACAGTTACCGGGCAAGAAATTTGAAACGTCATCTGGCTCAAAGCAATCCCTGCGTATCCTTTTGGCTGAGGACAATCTCGTTAACCAGAAGATCGCGGCCCGGATGCTCGAGAAAAAAGGGTGGACCGTTGTGGCGGTCGGTGACGGCCAGGAAGTCCTTAACGCTTTGGAAAAAGAAAAGTTCGATCTGATTTTGATGGACGTGCAAATGCCCATGATGGGAGGGATTGAGGCAACACGATGTATCCGTGAAAAAGAAAAGGCGTCAGGCGGGCATATTCCGATCGTTGCCCTGACGGCCCGCGTGATGTCCGGAGACCGGGAAGAATTCCTGGAAAGCGGGATGGATGGATATATTTCAAAGCCGATCGACCGGGCGCAGATGTATGAAACCATAGAAGCATTGTTTAAATAAAGAAAGGATGTATATGGACATCGATAAGAATGTGCTGGACATCGAGGATGCTTTGGATAGGGTCCAGGATGATATTGAATTACTTTTGGAGCTTTTTGATATATTTCAGGAGGATTTTCAGGTAAAGCTGCCGCAGCTTAAAAAGGCCTGTCAGACGGCTAATGCGGAAGAGATCCGTAACCTTGCCCATTCGGTCAAAGGCGCTGCCGGAAACATCTCTGCTCGGGAGATCCAGCAGACATGTCTGGCGATCGAAAAAAAAGGGGCCGAGGGCGATATGAACGGCCTGATGCCGTTATTAACGGGGCTTGATCAGCAATTTAAGCGTTTTATTGAGGCGGCGGACGTTTTTCGGAGCCAGAACCGCTGATCCAAGGAAAGAGGGGGGCATATGATACGATATGTGATTCCACTGATTGTGTTTGTCGTGATCGTTTTCGGGTGTGCCTGGGTTCTTCTCAACACCCCCTTTTTTGTTAATTGGTTCGTCCCGCAATTCGCGGCTGAGCAGTTCCAGAACTTTAAGTTGGAATCTTTTGTGTGCCGTCGTCAGACAGCGAGCTATCCGGAGTATGTGAGTCTCAAAGATGTCGACATGGTTGTTGTAAAAGACGGGAAGCGTTATGAGATCCACGCGGAGCGCATCAATGTTCATGATTTTATCCAGGCGGTCAGGGAACGAAAAAATATCAAGGTTTCGATTCATGGCGCGCGGTTTGTTTCAGGGAAGATCGAATTCCAGGGGATCAAGGCCAACCTTGACCTCGCCCTTGGGGAAAAGACCGTTGACGCGGCGAAGGGGATCTTATTCGCCAAACAGGCGAGACTTTGGGTCTATGAGTTTCAGGATGTGGACCTGAAGCTTCAGATCGACTCGAAAAAGGCAGAACTTAACGACATTAAGGCGGTCGCTTACGGCGGGGCCGTTACCGCGCAGATCTCCTATGAGTTCGGTCCGGATTTTAATTATATTTTCTGGTTTGAGTTCAAAGATATCGTCTCTTCCCAGTTGACGCGGATCAGCAATACGTTCTTTTCCAAAGTGGATGCTGTCTTAAGCGGGTCCGTGCGTCTCGTTGGTGCCCAACAACCGGATATCCTTGCCATCAGCCTTGACGCCAATGGCGGGGGCACGATGGACCCGTCGTTGTTTTTGCCGAAAGAAAAAGAGCTCACCGAACAGGATGTGGCCTTGGTCAACGCGCTGATGCAGCGTGGCGGCAAGTTCATTTTTGATCAGGGGCGTTTGTATTTTCAGAATGGCCGCGACCAGGAAATGTATCTGGTGTTTCGTGTCTATAGTAAATCAGATAACATGACTTTAAAAGGAAAGATCCCGTTCATGATCCCGGAAGGGATCGTTCGGTTCCTGTTGCGGGAGTATTAAAACATCTTGAGATCCATCAAGAGGCCGATCGCAAACGATCGGTCTTTTGTCTTTAGAGCTTAGGGAGGCGTGACATGCCGGACCGATATTTATTGATCGTTGTGGGTGTTATTTTTGGTGTTTTTGTGGTGGCGATCCTGACACTGTTCCCGAATCCCTCTCAACGGGTGAAAAAGAAGAGGTCGAAACCGGTCAGTGAACAGGAGCAAAAAGATTGGAAGACGGTCTCCTTGCGGATGGAGCGCCATATCCGGGAATTGAAGCAGGATATTTTTGAACTTCAGAAAAAAGAAAAGCTGCTTTCACGGGAACTTGAGATCAGCAAAGAAAAAGAGAGCGTTCTTCAAACAAAATTGAATCAGGAACGCGGTTGGCAGCAGAAGGGCGCTTCTGAACTGGATAAAAAAGGGCTTGAGCTGCAAAAGATCACGGTAACTTTGAAAACCGCCGAAGAACGCTTGGCGAGCGAGCACAGTGAACTGTTGCGCATCCAGCGGCAGGAAAAGGAACTGCTGGATGAGATCGCCGGTTTGAAGCAGAAGGCGCAGTCGCTTGAGTTCGAACTTTCCCAGGCGCGTGCCCAGGCTGAGGCATACCGCAAGGAGATGCTGGATCTGCGTTCTGATAATGCGCGTCTATCAAAAAAGCATGATGACACATCATGGATCGCGAAAACGGAATATCTGAAGATCAAGGAAGAGCTCCGGGTCAAAGAGAAAGAACTTGATCGCGTTAAAAGGGAGAAGGGGATGTGAGCCTTTTTTCTTCCCGCACAGATTGGCCGTTTTCTTCAAACCCTATTTCACAGCAGCTTCGACTTTTCCAGGAACAGGGAACGCCCATCATTGATCTGACGTGTTCGAATCCCACGCAGTGCGGATTTTCCTATCCTGTTATGGCGGTCCTCCAAGCCTTTCAGAACGAGCAAAATTTATCATATCAGCCGGATGCTCGCGGAATGTTGCGCGCCCGTGAAGCAGTGTGCAGGTATTACGCCGAGCGAGGTGTTCAGGTGTCACCGCAAAACATCTTTTTAACAGCCAGCACATCAGAGGCGTATTCGTTGCTTTTTCGTCTTTTGGTTGATATCGGGGAGGAAGTGGTTTTTCCTAAACCCAGCTATCCGTTGTTCGAGTTTTTGGCGGGGCTTAACGATATTGAATGGAAGACCTATCCTTTGGCCTATGACGGAGCCTGGAAACTTGACCGGCAGCGTTTTCGGGAGGTCTTAAGGCCTTCCTGCAAGGCCGTGATCATTGTTAATCCCAACAACCCGACGGGATCTTGTCTTGACCAGGAAGAGGTTTCTTTTATTGAAAGCCTGTGCGCTGTTGAAGACCGGGCGATCATCTGCGATGAGGTCTTTCTGGATTATCCGCTGGATCCCGGCAGTTCGATCAGGTCGCTGGCCGCGGGATCAGGGTGTCTGACCTTTGTTTTGGGGGGGCTTTCCAAGGCGGTCGGCCTGCCTCAGATGAAATTATCCTGGATCGTGGTTAGCGGACCAGCTTCGAAAGTCGAAGAAGCGAATCGGCGAATGGAAATGATCTGTGATACGTATCTGTCCGTCAATACCCCGGCGCAGAACGCTCTTTCTTTCTGGCTGCGGGAAAGCGAAGGGTTGCGGCAGGAGATCCTGGGACGGCTGCGGAAGAATTATTCTGTTTTGACTTCGTTGGATCCTTGCGGGATCGCCCGCCTGCGGGCTCAGGGCGGATGGTACGCGGTCCTGGAGCTTCCTCCGGGGATCTGCGAAGAGGAATTTTCGTTGAGTCTTTTGAAGGAAGAAAAGGTCTATACACATCCGGGATATTTTTTTGATTTTGAATCGGAACCGTTTCTGGTCGTAAGCCTGCTTCCGCCTGAAAACGCTTTTCGATCGGGGATTGAAGCGATCGGCCGGCACGTGGAGCGTGTGGGATGAACCTGATTCTTTTGGAGGGGGATGATTTTATCGGTGACACGGAGGCTGTTGTGACCGGCCGCCGTTATCAGCATGTCGCCGGGATTTTGAAAGCGGCCAAGGGCGATGTTCTGCGGGCCGGTCTTTTGAACGGAAAATTAGGGGAGGCTAAGGTTTTGGAGGTGACCGCTCGGCAGGTCCGGTTGAGCGTTGATTTGAAACAGCCACCGCCCCAAAAACAGGACGTGATCGTGGCCCTGGCGCTGCCGCGGCCGCCGGTCTTTAAGCGCGTCCTTTCATCCTTGACGGCCGTTGGGGTCCGACATGTGGTTGTCCTTCAAACCAGCCGTGTTGAGAAAAGCTATTGGCAGAGCCCTGCCCTGGAAGCAACGGCTGTAAAAGAGCAAATGCTTTTGGGACTGGAACAGGCCGGGGATACGGTCTTGCCGGAGCTGTGGCTGCGTAAACGGTTGAAGCCGTTCGTGGAAGATGAGCTTCCTTTGCTGATGAAGGGCCGTTTGGCGTTTGTCGCTCATCCGGGAACGGAACAAAGCAGCCCTTGTGGCATTAAAAGACCTTTTATTTTAGCAGTGGGCCCGGAAGGGGGCTTTGTCCCTTCGGAAATTGAGATGTTGAAGACGAAAGGGTTCAAAATGGTTTCTTTGGGGTGCCGCCCGTTGAGGGTTGAACCGGCCCTCCACATGCTTTTGGGAAGAATGATGGATTTTTAAAGGAGGCAGTATGAGCGTTTTGTTTTTAGCACTGGGGTTTTTGATTCTCATTAAAGGCGCAGATTGGCTTGTAGATGGTTCGGCGTCCTTGGCGAAAAGGCTGAACGTTTCAGATCTGATGATCGGGCTGACTGTTGTGGCCTTCGGGACATCGGCCCCGGAACTGTTCGTTAATATTTTTGCCGTGGTCAAGGCCAATCCGGATATCGCGATCGGCAATATCGTCGGAAGCAATATTGTCAATGTTCTGTTGATCTTGGGGATATCAGCCTGGATATTTCCCCTTAAAGTCACGCAGAACACGGTCTGGAAAGAGATCCCGTTAAGTGTTTTGGCTGCAGTGATGGTTTTTGTTCTGAGCCAGGACGCTTTGATCGATGGCGCGGCCAGCAATGTTCTATCAAGGGTGGACGGGATCGTTTTGTTGGCCTTCTTTGTGATCTTTATGTATTATGTGACCGACATTGCCAAAAGGGACGATCAAAATGAGGGGAATTCCGTCTGTTCGAATTTGAGTTTTCAAAAGTCTATTATTTGGGTCCTGATCGGGTTAGCGTCTTTGGTCCTGGGTGCGCATATTGTCGTTAAGAACGCGATCGTGATCGCGCAGAAGATGGGAGTGAGCGATTCGTTCATTGGGCTAACGATCGTGGCTGTCGGGACGTCCCTTCCGGAGCTGGCCACGTCCGTTGTGGCAGCCTGTAAGAAAAACGCCGACATTGCGGTCGGAAATGTCGTGGGGTCGAATATTTTCAATGTTTTTTTTATCCTCGGGTTGAGCGCTTTTTTGAGGCCTTTGCCTTTTCAGGGGCAGTTGATCAGCGACCTTGCGGTCTTGGTCGCTTCAGGAGCGTTATTGTTTGTATTCATGTTCACGGGTGGGCGTAAGATGCTGGACCGCTGGGAAGGCGTTGTCTTTGTGATCTGTTATATCGCATATGTTGCGGCGCTGGTCTATCGGGGGTAGGAGGGGATTAAAACTGGCAATTTTATCTGGAGGTGGAACATGTCACAGGACCTTGTGCTGGCCTTTATCCCGTTGTTCGTCGCTGTGGATGTGATCGGGATCATGCCGATCTTTGTTGGGATCACTCAGCATTTGAAAAAAGTGCAGAAGCAAAGGATCATCGTGCAGTCTTTGCTTACGGCGCTCTGTGTTTCACTGGGTTTTATTTTTTTGGGCAAAGCGGTCTTCAAGATGCTGGGGATCACGATCAGCGATTTCATGATCGCCGGAGGATCGATCCTTTTTTGTATCGCGGTCTTGGATATTCTAACGTCCCAGAAACAAAGACGGGTTCCCGGTGAGGATCTGGGCGCGGTCCCGATCGGAACGCCATTGATCGCGGGGCCTGCAGTGTTGACCACCTCTTTGATGCTCATCGACCAGTATGGGATCAGGGTCACGGTCCTTGCGATCGTTTTTAATCTGGTGATCGTAGGGGTCGCGTTCTATTTTTCGGATATTCTTCTTCGTCTTTTGGGTCACTCCGGCGCGCGGGCCCTTTCCAAGATCATGGCGCTGCTTTTGGGGGCGATCGCGGTGATGATGGTCCGCAAGGGGATCCTTCAGATCATCGGGGTCGCGTTCTGACAATTTCAGCCCGGGTAAGGTTGGGGGCAGTATTGACAGTGATATCTTTTCGGATAGAATAATGATAACTTTATAAGGACGGCAGGGGGCCTTGTGAGGGAAAATGACATAGTCGAAAGAGAGGGAATGTGAAGAGCATTCTCTTTTTTTATCGGCTGATCTCAAAGGTTAAAAGAAAAAGGAGGGGAGAGGGCATGCGGGTTCTTTTGAATATTTTTTTAATCGGTCTTCTTGGCTTGAGCAGCGTCAATTTTTCATATGTTTTTGCTCAAGAAGAGGCGGGGTTGGAAGAGGCGGCCATAGATGATTTTGAAGAGATCGAGTCCGTTCTCGGCACGGTGATCTCCGTTGACCTTGATCGTTCCGTTATTGTGGTGAAGATCTCTTCGGACGAAGGGGCGCAGAAGAGCCCGGAGAGGTTCACGGTCCCGGTCTCTACCATGATCCAGAAAGAAGGGGCCTTTGTTAAGCTGGCAGACCTGGCGGCTGAAGATAAGGTTTCGATCGAATACCTGGAAAATGATTCCGGAGAAAAGATCGCGCAGATGATTTGGGTGGAATAAAGAAGAACCTTTTAGCAATGAGGAAGGAGGTGTCACATGGCAGACAAGGGTTTCAAGAGCAATAAAGAAGCAAAAAAGCCGAAAGCCGCTAAAAAGGCGAAAGGCTCATGCCAGTCCGGTAAGTCTTCATCGGGCTGCTGCTGCTCATAGTTGATGGACTTGAAGGAACACCATTTCGCCTAATTTTGAAAAGAAACGGGAGATCCTGTTGTATGGTGAATCCGGCTTCTGCCGGAAGGGGGAGCTGCTATCCTAACCTTTGTGCTAATTCCGTCGGCGTGGCAGATTTTTTCAAGCGTGTTCCGGGGATGATCATAAGATGTTGCTGGCCAGTTCAGCGAGCTGGGACCGCTCGCCTTTTTCAAGGTTGATGTGGGTGTAGATCTTTTGGCCCTGCATTTTGTTGATGAGATAGCTCAGGCCGTTGGAATAGGTGTCGAGGTATGGGTGGTCGATCTGGAAGATGTCTCCGGTAAAGACCATTTTTGTGTTTTCACCCGCCCTGGTGATGATCGTCTTGACCTCATGCGGCGTTAAGTTCTGCGCTTCGTCCACGATGAAATAAATATCCACCAAACTGCGTCCGCGGATATAAGCTAAAGGCGCGATAACGATATTTTCCTCCTCCAAAAGTTTAATGACTTTGCTGCTTTTGCGGTCTGATTCAATGCGCTCCTTGCGGACGACACCAAGATTGTCATACAGAGGCTGCATATAAGGGTTGAGTTTTTCGGTGATACTCCCCGGCAGATAGCCCAGGTCCTTTCCGCTTAAGGGCATGACCGGCCTCGCGATAAAGACCTCGCCGTAATTGTTCCGGCAGGCGAGCGCCGCTGCCAGAGCCAGGAGGGTTTTCCCGGTCCCGGCTTTGCCGGAGATCGTGACGAGTTTGATGTTTTCATTGAGAAGAGCATGAAGGGCAAAGGCCTGTTCCGCGTTGCGGGGCTTGATGCCGTTGGCGGATAATTTTTGAATACGGTGGATATTCCCGGTCTCTGCGTCATAGTGCCCCAATGCCGACTTTTGGTCATTACGCATAATGACATATTCATTGGGGAGGAACTTTTTTTTGGTCTTTAATTCTTTGGGGCTGATCAAAAACGGCCTGGCGTACATTTTGTCGATCACTTCAACAGAAACGTTTTCTTCAAAGCGATAGCCTTTATAGATCTCTGAAATATCATGCACATAATCGCTAGTATAGTCCTCAGCGACAAGGCCGACGGCTTTCGCCTTCATTCGAAGATTGACGTCTTTGCTGACGAGGACAACCTTGCGTTTCGTGTCCTTTTTGGACAGACAGTAGGCGGCGTTCAGGATCTTGTTGTCCGGTTTGTCCTGCGAGAAATGCGCGGCCAGGGTCTTGTTGACGGTTTGCTGCAGCAGGATGGAAAGCTTCCCGTGTTTCGGTCCGATCGAAACCCCGCCATTAAACAAATGGTCTTCACTGAGCTTATCGATCATACGCAGAAAGTTTCTCGCGTGATAGTGGATCGTTTCGTTGCCCTTCTTAAACTGGTCCAGTTCTTCAATAACAGCGATGGGAAGAGCAATGTCATGTTCCTTGAAATGATAAAGGCAGGAACTGTCATGAAGAATGACGTTTGTATCCAGAACAAAGATTTTTTTCGGTTTTGGGCTCATAGAAGTTCGTCCTATTTAAAGTATATATTGCCTTAAAGGGATGGGCAAGTGAAGATGTTGTAAATTTTTAATTAAGAACAACTTGCAAAAAACAAAGGAATTTGAGGTTTGTTTTGGAGAATATGCTTGTTGAGTTTGGGATTCCACGTTACAATAAGGCCACTTCAAGATAGGGTCAATGGATGATGGATGGAAAAGTTCGCGCGAGGCTTATCGCGCTGATGGTCGTGGCGGGATGGTGGTATTATTCGGTCTCATCGGCCCCCATCACGTTCGAATTTCCGCTTCACGGTCAGGCTTCATGGTATTCGCGCAATGATCCGGGTGTCCGCGTCACAACGGCTAATAATGAGATCTTTAATGATGAAGCGATGACGGCTGCCATGTGGGGTGTGGGTTTTGGGACCATGCTGAAGGTCACTAACAAGGCCAATGGTCAATCCGTTGTTGTCCGGGTCAATGACCGCGGGCCGCATAGACGGTATGTTCGTCAGGGTCGGGTCATTGATCTTACGAAGAAGGCCTTTCGGGTCATTAGCTCAACAAAGATCGGATTGATCGATGTCTTGATCGAGAAATTATAAATGATGAAAGGGAATGTTTATGAACAGGTTTTGTTTTGCGGCTCTTTTGATTTTTTTGATATGTTCCTCAACAGAGGGATGGGCGATGGAATTGACCAGTCCAAGTTTTGAGAACGGCACGATGATCCCGCAGGAGTTTACCTGCCAGGGAGAGGACATCAGCCCGGAACTACGCATTGCCAATATTCCGGAAGGGACGCGCCAGTTGGTCCTGATCGTTGATGACCCAGACGCCCCGGTTGGGACCTGGATACACTGGGTCGTTTACGGGATCGAGCCTCGCAACAGTATCCAGAAGGGAGAGATCCCGGGCATCCAGGGGATGAATGATTTTCAGAGAAAAGATTATGGCGGGCCGTGCCCCCCATCGGGCAAACACCGTTATTTTTTTAAATTATATGCTTTAGATACGGATTTGCTGCTGGCGCCGGGATTGACAAAAGCGGAAGTTTTAAAGGCGATGGAAGGGCATATCCTGGACCAATCGGAATTGATCGGCCTTTATGAGAAGCAATAGATGACGCAGAACAAAAAAAGAACGATTTTGATCGTGGATGATGATCCCGGGATCTTAAGGCTTTTAGAGAAGCGATTGCCGAAAGCCCATGGCTATGAGGTGTTGACAGCCCTTGAATCCCGTAAGGGTTTTGAGCTGGCCAAGGCCAACCGGCCGGACCTGATCCTTTTGGATATCATGATCCCGGACCAGAGCGGCGGGGATTTGGCGAAATCATTAAAAGAAGAGTCAATAACGAAAGATATTCCGATCGTTTTTATGTCGGTCCTTTTAGAGGAAGAGGGCAAGAAGCGGATCGAGATCCACGGGCATGAGTACCGGGCGGTCGCCAAGCCGATCTATCTCCCTGAACTTTTAAGCGCGATCCGTAAGGCGATCAACGAAAGCGAATTCACGGCAGGGGAACAAAGCTGACCGTCAAGTTGCGTCTATGTCCAGTTTACCCAAACAAAAAAACGAAGAAGACCTGTATTATTATATTTCCCGCAAGGTCGGGGATGCGATCGGCGATTATGGCATGATCTCGGACGGGGACAGGATCCTTGTCGCGGTCTCTGGAGGCAAGGACAGCATGACGCTTCTGGAAATGCTGCGCTACCGGCAGCGTTTTGCGCCGGTCAAATACGAGCTTCTGGCCCTTTACGTGGACATGGGGGTTCCCGGATTTCCTGTTGATCAGATGAAAAAACATTTTAAGAACATCGGCGTTCCGCTCATCGTTGAGCCGGCGGATATCCTGCAGGGTGGCGACTGGAGCGATGTGAACTGTTATTATTGCTCCCAGCTGCGGCGGAAGACGCTTTTTCAGCTGGCGGATAAGAATGGATGCCGCAAGATCGCGCTGGGCCATCATCTGGATGATATCGTAGAGACGATCCTGATGAACATGTGTTATCGGGGGGAGATCGGCGCGATGTGCCCTAATCAGGAAATGTTCGAAGGGGCGATCACGATCATCCGTCCGTTGGCCTATGTTCATGAAAAGGACATTATCCGGCTTTTGGAACAGGGCAAGACCATGCGTTTTGAAGGGCAGTGCCCCAATGACCGCGCCTCCAAGCGCACATTTTTTAAGGGGATCGTTTCCCAGCTGGAAGCCGATGATCACGCGGTCAAAAAGAACATCCTGAAAAGTTTGCGGAACATCAAGCACGAATATTTACCGTAAAAAATCGCAGCCCTTCTTTTCAAACAAGGGGGCTTTTGCTAAGATAACAAGGGTCTTGAACATTTGAAGGTGTTTATACAAGGAGGAGCAGGGTGCGACCAGATTGGGATCAATATTTCATGAAACTTGCGATGCTGGCCTCTGAACGGGCGACATGCCCCCGTATGCATTGCGGATGCGTCTTGGTCAAAGGGAAGAACGTGATCGCGACCGGATATAACGGGTCGATCCCCGGGGATGACCATTGTGAGGATGTGGGCTGCCTTGTGGTGGACAATCACTGCATGCGGACCAACCACGCTGAGATGAACGCGTTGATGCAGGCCGCCAGGAACGGAAATTCCGTTGACGGTTCGACGGCGTATGTCACGACGATGCCTTGCACGACATGCTCCAAGGCTCTTATCGCCGCCGGGGTCAAACGGGTCGTGACATTTTCCGACTTTCATGACACGTTAGCGACGCAATTCTTTGCCAAGGCAGGCGTGGCGATCGATAAGATCGTCAAACCCGACCAAGAGATCCATTTTGACATGGACCGATACACATCGATCAAGAAATAGGGGATGGACATGGAGCCTTCGATCAAAGTTTTGATGGCGGATGATGAACAGGATGTTCTGGACATCATGGCCAAGAAGGTGGCTGAGGCCGGTTTTGAGGTGGTCGAGGCCTCTGACGGGGAGTCTGCCTGGAACAAGATCTGTTTGGAAAATCCGGACGTGATCGTCCTGGACCTGACCATGCCCGGTCTGCATGGCTTCGAGGTCCTTGAGCGGCTTCGCGCTAACCCTCCTTCGGATAAATGGCAGCCGGTCATCATTGTTTCAGCCCACGATGAGCTCGAAAGCATGAAGCGCGGCATCACGCTTCAGGCCGATCATTATTTGACCAAGCCCTGCCATATGGAAGAGATCATTCGCGCGATCAATCTGATGGTATCGTTGATCCCCCAGCGTAAGACCGATAAAGAAAAAACTTCATAATCACAGGACGAACATATGCTAAAGGCCGTATTGTTGATCGTTGTGGCGTTTTTCAGCCTTTTTGGTTACGTGCGGATGACGGAACGGCGGACAGTTTTTCTGCCATCGATCATGGTCGATGCCTTTCCGTCTGATGCCGGGTTAGAGTTTGAGGATATTTTTTTTGAGACAGAAGATAAGGTCAAACTTAATGGATGGCTTGTGAAGGCTTCTCAGCATCCTGAACGGGCCGCAACGCTGATCTTTTTTCATGGCAATGCCGGCAATATCAGCGACCGTATCGAGCGCCTGAAGATCCTTCATCGTATCGGGATCAATGTTTTTGTCATCGATTATCGGGGATATGGAAAAAGCGAAGGGGCTCCCAGTGAACAGGGGATCTATCTGGACGCCCAGGCGGCATTTGATCATATCAAGGCGCGGCCGGACATTCGTCAGGACAGGATCATCGCCTACGGGGTTTCTTTGGGAGGTGCCGCCGCTGCTGATCTGGCGACGAAACGTCATGTCAACGGCCTGATCCTGGAATCGACATTCACTTCAGCGCCGGATATGGCAAAAAAGATCCTGCCGATCGCTCCGCGCTTTATGGTCAAAACGCGTATGGACACGTTATCCAAGATCAAACGGGTCACGGTTCCGAAACTGATCATTCATTCCCCATTTGATGAATTGGTCCCGTATAAAATGGCTTTAAGGCTTTATGATGCCGCACCCGCTCCGAAGGAGCTTTTAAAGATTTCCGGGACACATAACGAAGGGTATTCGGATTCGATGGAAACTTTTGAAGGCGGCGTGAGGGTCTTTTTGAAAAAGTATTTCTCAGATTGAAAGGGTGGGACATGAGCGGCCATCTCAGCGTTGTCAACGGTGTGATCCGTAATGAAAAAGGTCCGGTGCGGCTAAAAGGCGTTAATCTTGGCGGCTGGCTGATGATGGAGGGTTATATCATGGGCGCCCGCAATATCGCCGTGCGGAATTTCAAAAAGGATTTCGCCCTGCGTTTGGGGAAGAAGGCCCTTGAGGACCTTGAACGGTCGTTCTGCCAGCGATTCATCCAGCGTTCGGATTTTGAACGGATCAAGGCGCTGGGTTTTAACTGTATCCGCCTGCCGTTTCATTATGGGCTGATCGAAGCGGCTCCTTTTAAGATGGATCCCGACGGGGTGGCGCATATTGACCGCGCCTTGCGGTGGGCGAAGGATTGCGGGCTGAAGGTCCTTCTGGATATGCACGCCGCGCCCGGTTCCCAGAACCATGACTGGCACTCGGATTCTTTAGGTAAGGCCGGATTCTGGAATTCGGCACAAGGACAAAAACGGGCCTGCGCTATTTGGGGATTTTTGGCGGATCGTTATAAAGACCATGTGGCTGTCGCCGGATATGATCTTCTCAATGAGGCCGTGATCCATGACCCCCGCATGATGAATTCTTTTTATAAGCAGGCGATCCGGGCCATTCGGGCAGCGGGTTCACGTCAGATCGTGTTCGTGGAGGGGAACCGCTGGGCGACCGATCTTCAAAGTTTGGATGATTTTGATGATGAGAATTTGGTTTGGAGCATCCATTTCTATCATCCGATCGAATTTGTTTTTAATTCGGTGCCAGAGTTGAAATATCCGTTACGTTCCAAAAAAGGCGTTTTTGACCGGAATACCCTTCAGCGCATGGTGGGGCGCTACGCCCGTTTTGCGCGCAAAAAGAAAAGGGCTGTCTATGTGGGAGAGTTCGGGGTCAATTCCCGTGCCGGTTTATGGGGAGAGGACCTTTGGCTTGTTGATGTCTTGGATTGTTTCGCGCAGGAGGGATTCCACTGGACGTACTGGACGTTCAAGGCGGTCAAGAGCCATATGTTCCCAGACGGGATTTACAGTTATATGCCCAATGACCTTTGGGTGAACCGCCCGGGGCCCAAGGCCGGGTGGGAAACCTATGCGGATCTTTGGCGGGATCACCGCGCAAAGATCATCCAGTCTTGGTCGACGGAGAATTTTCGGATCAATCAGGGGATCGCGGATATTTTAAAGAAAGCGGCCAAAGCATGATCACCAGTACGACCAATCCCCGTGTTAAGAGGACCGTTAAGCTCAAACATCGTAAATACCGCGATCTGTTCGGGCTGACGGTTGTTGATGGCTTAAGAGAGGTCCGGAGGGCCTATCAAAGCGGGATCGAGCTTAATGAGATCTTTGTGTGTTTCGATGACCTGAAAGTTTTCGGAGGGCAGGCTGTTTGTGATGAGGTGCGTTCCTGGGGGCGGGAATTGGTGGAAGTTTCTACTTCTGTTTTTGAAAAGATGTGTTTCGGGGACCGCACCGAAGGGGTCCTGGCCACGTGCCGGATCCCCCGGCAGGGCCTGGACCCGGCAGCATTGAAAGCGGACCCCTTGGTCGTTATCCTGGATCAGATCGAAAAACCTGGCAATTTGGGGGCGATCTTACGAAGCTGCGACGGTGCCGGCGTTGATGCGGTAATCGTGACCGATCTCAGGACGGATATTTATAATCCGAACGTTATTCGTTCAAGCACGGGGACTATTTTTTCCATGAGGATCATGCAGGCCAGCGCTTTTGAGACATGCCAATTCCTCAAGGAACGCAAGATCCGGATCATCGCGGCGACGCCCGAAGGACAGCAGAGCTATTACATGACGGACTTGACCGGAGCGGTAGCGATCGTGCTGGGGTCTGAAGATAAGGGCCTAAGCGATCTTTGGGTTCAGCATGCCGATATTCAGATGTCCATTCCGATGCTGGGGAAGGCTGATTCGCTCAATGTGAGCAATACGGCCGCGATCCTTGTTTATGAAGCGTTACGTCAAAGGCGGTAGATGATGAAAGAAAGCAGTGAGCGGTTGCAGGTTTTTATTTCGCATTCCGGTTTTTGTTCCCGGCGCAAAGCTATGGACCTGATCCGTTCAGGGATGGTCACGGTCAACGGAAAGACCGTGTTCGAACCTTCGTTTCCCATTGTGGCGGACCGCGACAGGGTCTGCGCCGGCGGCCGGACCGTGCGCGTTCAGCGTCATGAATACGTGATGCTGCATAAGCCCGCCGGCTTTGTGACCTCCAGGGCGGACCAGTTCGCCAAAAGGATCGTCACGGACCTGTTACCTCCGTCTTTAAAAGGGCTGAATCCGGTCGGTCGCCTGGATAAGGACACAGAGGGGCTTCTTCTTTTGACCAATGACGGAGATTTCCTATACGCGTTGACGCATCCTAAGTTCGATGTCGGTAAGCGCTACGAGGTCTGGGTGGAAGGAGCTTTGACCGAGCAGGACGCAAAAAAATTATGCGCCGGGATTTCTTTGGATGGAAGGAAGACATCTCCAGCTCAGCTTAGCCGGCGTTCTGTCAAATCTGGCAAGACACGGTTCGAACTTTTGATCCATGAGGGGCGTAAGCGTCAGATCCGGCGGATGTGCGAATCACTGGGGCGTAAGGTCGTGTATCTGAAACGGATCCAGCATGGGCCGCTGCGGCTGGGGGGATTGGCGCGGGGGAAGTGGCGTCATCTGAGCTTGGAGGAAGTGAAACAATTAAAAGAAGGCGTTAAGATAAACGCATAACATATGATCACGATCACGAATTTATCAAAGAATTTTACGGGACGGTTTTTGTTCAAGGACGTTTCGTTAAGCATTTTTCCCGGCGAAAAAATTGGCCTGACCGGACCGAATGGATCAGGGAAAAGCACGCTGTTCTCGATCCTCCGCGGAGAACTGGAATCCACAGAAGGCGACGTTCAGCGGCAGAAGAACCTGCGGATCGGATACCTTCCGCAGGAGGCGACCTTCAAATCCGACCGGACCGTGCTAGAAGAGGTCACTATCGGCGATGACAGGATCAAGTCCCTGCTTCATGAAAAGAGGCATCTGGAAGAGAAGGGCTTGGCGGCGAGCGCGCGTTACGGCGACGTGACCCAGGAGCTGGAAGTCTTGGGGATCTATGACATTGAGCATAAAGCCGAGAAGATCCTTATGGGCCTCGGATTTTCGGAAAAGGATTTTCACAAGCCGATTCTGCAGATGAGCGGCGGATGGCAGATGCGCACGCTTTTGGCACGGTTGTTAGTTTATCCGTATGATCTGCTGCTGCTGGATGAGCCCACGAACTATCTGGATCTGAGCGCCACGCTGTGGCTTAAGGATTTTTTAGCGGCGTATCAGGGGACCTTCGTGATGATCTCTCATGATAAGGTTTTTTTGAACGATGTGACCAATTACACGATCCTTCTTGAGAACGGCCAGGTCTCCAAGGTCAAAGGAAATTACGAAGCTTATGAAAGCCAAAAAGGCATTGAACAGAAACATCTGGAACGTCAGCGTAAGGTGATCGAAAAAAAACGTCAGCAACTGGAACGTTTTACCCAGCGCTTTCACGCTCAGCCCAACCGGGCGGCGGCTGTGCGCAATAAACGTAAGATGCTGGAGCGGATGGATACTCCCGAACTTGCCCAGGAATATCAAAGCATCAAAGATTTTGAAGTCCCGGTGACCGAACAGAGCGGTTATATGGTGGCCAGCCTTGAGAAGATCGGGAAAACGTATGGGCCCAAGACGGTCTATCAAGATCTGAACATGGAATTGATCCGTGGGCAGAAGCTCTGCCTCGTCGGTCCTAATGGCGCCGGAAAATCGACGCTTTTAAAGATGTTGGCCGGGGTCCTCAGCCCGGATCAGGGTTCGATCAAACTGGGGCACAATGTCAAGCGCGGTTACTTTTCACAGACGCGCCTGGATGTTCTGAACCCCAACCGCACGGTCCTTGATGAACTGGGCTCTGCCAGTTCCTCTTCCATCCCGGCCGGGCAGATGCGCTCTCTTTTAGGGCTTTTTAATTTTCACGGAGACGATGTTTTTAAACTGGTCAAGGTCCTTTCCGGCGGGGAAAAGAGCCGGCTGATTCTAGCGAAGCTTTTGATCAATCCGCCGAATTTTATTCTGCTGGACGAACCCACGACGCATTTGGACATCCACGGGGTGGAGGCGCTGACCAAAGCGTTCAAAGCCTACGAAGGGACGTTGTGCTTCATAAGCCATGACCTGTTCTTTGTCAAAGAAGTCGCGGACCATATTATTGAGGTCAATGACGGCCAGATCAAAAGTTATCCCGGCGGGTTAGAATATTATTTAGATAAGAAGCAGGGAAATATTCCGCATGCCGGCATGAATGAGCGCGTTTCCCAAAAGGTGAAAGATCTTTCAGCGGCCCAGAAAAAAAAGGATCGGGAACAGCCGGAAAATCAGAAGGCCAGGTTAAGCAGGGACAAGCACAAGGCCGCGTTAAAGCGCCTGTCACAGATCAAGACGGAGATCAGCCGTCTGGAAAAACAGATCAAGGACCTCGACACCGAGAGTTATGTCAAGGCCCGCGTGATCGGCAATTCGTATGGAAAAGACCCTGAGCTTTTGAAAGAATATGGAAGCCGTTTGAAGGATATCCCGAAAGAACAGCGAGCCCTCTCGATGCAGATCAATGAATTGAAAGAGGAATTCGAAACGATCCAGAAAGGCCCGTCGGAATGATCAGGGGCAGCGAATTTCTTCTGGAGCGGAACGATCTTTTTTGTTAGGATAGAATGGTTTTAAAACAAAGGTGGGGACGTGAGGCCATTTTCTTTTCAGAAACACATTGTGGTTTACGTTTTGTGCTTTGTGCTGTGTGTCTTTTTTTCAGGATGTTCTTTTGTGAAAAAGATGCAGCATTTGCCGCAGCTGTTAACGCTGAAGAGATATTCTCAGGAGCAATCCGATCTTTCCGAAGAAGTTAAAAAGCAGAACCAGCAGTTCGATGCCCTGCTCGCCAGCATCAGCGGGGGAGGGTTTAAGGAGTATAAAACAGCCGTCCGCGTCCGGCGGGAGTTCGGAAGCCCGGTCTTTTCGCGCGTTACGGAACGCGACGCCCGTCCGGTGGAAGAGTGGCTTTACCGCTACGCGACGAAATACAAGGATACCGATAAGGTCTATTTGTACTTCGATTTCCAAGGGAACCTTTTGGATTGGGTCCACGAAGGCGCGGACGCTTCACGCTAAAGGCGGCGATCAGCGCAGGGCCTTTTTTGTCTTTTATGCATACCGTTCGTCCTCAAGAATTCTATTCGATCTATCGCAAGATGTTCTCTCATTTTGGGCCTCAGGGCTGGTGGCCGGGCCGGACAAAGACAGAGATCATCATCGGGGCCATCCTCACACAGAACACCAACTGGCAGAACGTGGAAAAAGCATTGGCCAATTTGCGCAAGGCCAAGCTTTTGAATTTCAAAAAACTGCACCGGACGGATGATGTAGTGATCGCCCGTCATATCCGGCCCGCGGGGTATTTCAACGTGAAGGCGCGCAGGCTCAAGAACTTTGTCCGGTTCTTTGTTGAAGGGATGAACTCGGACTGGCGCGCGTTGCGGAGTATCCCTGTGGAGGAAGCGCGGGAAAAGGTCTTAAGCGTCAACGGAGTCGGCCCCGAGACGGCCGATTCCATTCTTTTATATGCCTTTGACCGGCCGACGTTTGTTGTGGACGCCTATACCAAACGGATTTTTCACCGGTATGGCGTGATCGAAAGCGAAGCGTCTTACGATCAGGTGAGGCTGTTGTTCATGGATCGCCTGACGGAGGACGTCCGTTTGTATAATGAATATCACGCCTTGATCGTCCGTCTGGCCAAGGAACATTGCCGCGCCCGTCCGGTTTGCGCAGGCTGTCCTTTAAAAGATTCCTGCCGGACCGGCCTCCGGAATTTTTTCGCAGGATCAAACGGCTAAGAACGGCCGCTTAGAGCTTCCGCCTGGTGATGCTCGGGCTTGAAAAGAGCACTGAAACGATACAGCCTCCAAGCATCCCCGTAATTGGCAACCCAATCGACGGCGGCGGTGGCGAACCCGATCTCGCGGCCGGCCTTTTCGCTTAAAAACCATTTATGTTTGCGGATCTCATAATGGGCGCAAGGATCTTTCAATAGATTATATGTGATTTGTGACATGGTGATCTCCTTTGAAACGTTCGGTCCTAAAAAGGAAATTGATTATATCAAAATGTTTTTTTGATGCAAGCGTTATGTTGATGAAAATTTTTAATTTTTCCGTCGGAAAAATTATTCATCAAAGGAGCTCCGTTTGTAAGATCGAAAACGGGTGTTTTTGTTTTTTGTTCGGTTCTTCAGCGGGCATTTGACGGATCTCAAGGTGCTTCATACAATACTTACGATGAAAACAAGGATCATTTTTCATGTCGATTTGGACGCGTTCTTCGCGAGCGTGGAGCAGCGCGACCAGCCTTCTTTAAAAGGCAAGCCCGTGATCGTTGGGGCTGATCCGAAGGAGGGCAAGGGCAGGGGAGTTGTTTCGACCTGTTCGTATGAAGCCCGAGCCTTTGGAGTGCGTTCCGCCATGCCGATCACAGAGGCGTACCGCCGTTGCCCTGGCGGTGTTTATCTTCTTCCGGATATGGAGCGTTATCAGCGGGCGTCCGAGGATGTTTTTGAGGTCTTTGAGCAGTTCACGCCGGATATTGAACCCGTCAGCATTGATGAAGCCTTTTTGGATATGGGTGGCTGCTGCCATTTATTTGGCACACCGGCGGAAGCTGCCAGAAAATTAAAAGACAGCGTGCTGGCCAGGACGGGTTTGACCGCTTCGGTGGGGATCGCGCCCAACAAAATGCTGGCCAAGATCGCCTCAGACCTGAAGAAGCCCGACGGGCTGGTGGAGGTCGATCCTGCCGGAGTCAACGAGTTCCTTTTGCCTTTGTCTGTCGAGCGTCTGTGGGGAGTCGGACCTAAGACGGCGGAGGTGTTGAAAGCGTTTAATATCCTGACGGTCGGGGATCTGGCCGGACAGAGCCAGCCTTTTTTACAGCAACACTTTGGCGCGCTGGGGGAACATCTTTATCATCTATCCCACGGGATCGACGATCGTCCCGTGGAGGTCTCGGATGAGATCAAATCGGTTTCCAATGAAGAGACATTTGATGAGGACACACAAGACCGCCAATATGCCCTGGATACTATTTTAAGGCTTTCGGAAAAGGTCTCACGCCGTCTCAGAAACCATCAATTAAAGGGGCGGACCATAACTCTGAAAGTGCGTTTAAAAGGCTTCTATACGCATTCCCACGCCTTGACCATTTCAGAGCGGACCAATCACGCGGACGTTATTTTTAGAACGGCCAAAGAGCTGTTCTTGCGGCATTACCGGAAAAATGAGGCGATCCGCTTGGTAGGGGTGCGCGTTTCTAATTTTGAGGACGCTTATGTCCAGGAGAGCCTGTTTTCGAATGTAAAAGATCAGCGCCGGGAAGCCATTCATCAGGCGCTTGATGATATTCAGGACCGGTTTGGCAATGATTCTATTCGCCGGGCCGGGGCTTGTCCGGACAGGGACGAGGAAAAAAGGTCATGAAGGTCATACAGGGAGCAAAAGTCCCGATCAAAAGCTGGTGTGAACATCCCGAACAGGACGCGCTGGACCAGGCCCGTGATGTGGCCGCTTTGCCGTTCGTGTTTAAGCACGTTTGCCTCATGCCGGACACGCACGCCGGCTATGGAATGCCTATCGGTGGAGTGGCGGCCTGTGTTGATGCGGTCATCCCCAACGCTGTCGGTGTTGATATTGGGTGTGGCATGAGCGTTGTGCGCAGTTCTTTGAGGGACATTTCCAAAGAGGAACTTAAAAAAATCCTTTCTGCCATCCGTCATAGGATTCCTTTAGGTTTTGAACATCACAAAAAGGCCCAGAAGTGGGATGGGTTTTCGCGGGCGCCGCAAGTTCCGGTCATCGAACGAGAGCTGGATTCCGCGCGCCGACAGATCGGCTCTTTGGGAGGAGGAAATCATTTTATCGAGATCCAAAAAGGTTCAGATGGCTTTGTCTGGATCATGGTGCATTCCGGGAGCCGTAATTTTGGCTACAAGATCGCCAAGGAATATAATCAAAAAGCCCAGAGCATAAACGCCAAGCGTTTTCCTCACCTTCCTCAATATCACGGAGAAGGGGGTTTGGCCTTTTTGCCCAATGATTGCAAAGAGTTTGATGAGTATGTTCAGGCCATGAATTTCGCCCTGGAATTCGCTTTCCGCAACCGGGAGCTGATGCTTGAATATGTTGAGCAATGTTTTGTGGATATTGCGCCCTGTGAATTCGGCCAGATCATCAATATCCATCATAATTATGCTTCTCTTGAAGAGCATTTTGGTCAAAAGGTTTGGGTCCACCGCAAGGGGGCCACAGCAGCGTATAAGGATCAGGTCGGCATTATTCCGGGTTCTCAGGGGACCGTGTCTTATATTGTTAAAGGAAAGGGAAACCCCGAAAGTTTTTGTTCTTGTTCCCATGGGGCAGGCCGGCTGATGAGCCGTCATAAGGCACGAAAAGTCCTTGATCTGATCGCGGAACAGGAAAAACTTCAAATTCAGGGAATTTTACACTCTATTCGTTCAAAAAATGACCTGGATGAAGCCTCAAGCGCCTACAAAGATATCCATCTTGTGATGGAAGAGCAGAAGGATCTGGTCGATCCTGTCATAGAGCTTATGCCATTGGCCGTATTAAAGGGATGATAGGCATATTTCTTGCTGTTATCATTACGGTGATTTTAAAAAACATTTAAAAAGATCATTGATTTTAAATGTTTGTATTCTTTAGGTTTTTTGCTTGAGACAAAATATGTTTTAAAATAAGCACTTAAGTCTCAAAAAATCAACACAGGAACAGCAAAACAGTAAATTTATACTTTTTTTGCGCTAAATTCTGCAAGTTTTGTGATTTTTTATTGTGCTTGCAGGTGGGGGAGAGAGAGTGAAGCGCGTCATTGATGAACTTATTAACACGCAGCTGTTGAGTGCGTCCCAGTTTGAACAGGCCCGCCTTCATAAAGCCAAAGAAAACACCACTCTTTTGGATGCTTTGTTGGACCTTCAGTTTGTTGAAGAAGAAAAGTTGATGAAGCTTTTATCGCAGGATACAAACCTTCCGCTTATTGATCTTTATGAGTGCGAAATTGATCCGACCATCCTTCAAATGATCCCTACAGCGTTTATTAAACGTCATGGGGTCCTTCCGGTTTCGTTTGGCCAGAACGGATCCATAAGGATCGCCATGACCAATTCTTATGACATTATGGTCCTGGACGAGTTGCGGGCCCTGGTGCCTCAGGCGATCGAAATCGTGTTGGCCAGCCGTTCCCAGATCCGTAAAAAGATCGATCAGTATTTTAATGAGCAGGAACTAAACTCCGCTTTGGATGGCATCGTGGAGTTTTCGATTGATAAATTGGAGGTGGATGATGAGCAGCTCAATGAGCAGAGCGCTATTTTAAACGCCCAGAAATCCCCTATTGTGAATTTGGTCAATACCATCATTTATACGGCGATCCAGGAAAAGGCCAGCGACATCCACATTGAACCCAAAACACATTATGTTGAACTGCGGTATCGTATCGACGGGATCCTGCAGGTCAAGCGGCAGATGCCCAAGAGTATCCAGCGGCACCTTGTCTCGCGGCTGAAGATCATGTCCGACCTTGATATTTCGGAATGCCGCCGGCCGCAGGACGGGAAGGTCCATTTGGATGTAATGGGCAAGCCTGTGGACTTGCGGCTTTCGTTCATGAACACGATTTTTGGAGAGAAAGTGGTCTTGCGTATCCTGGATTCCAATGAATTGAAAGCGGACTTAAGCAACATGGGATTCCGGATCAACCAGATCAATCTTATCCATAAAATGATCAAGCAACCGCAAGGCATGATCGTTGTCTGCGGCCCGACCGGGGCGGGAAAGACGTCAACGCTATATGCGCTTTTAAATCGTATCAAATCCGCCGAAAAAAATATCATGACCATTGAGGATCCCGTGGAATACATGATCGACGGGATCATCCAGACGCAGGTCAATGAGCGCATCGGCGTGACGTTCGCCAGCGGGATGAGGACGGCGTTACGGCAGGACCCGGATTGCATCCTGGTCGGCGAGATCCGTGACAGCGAAACCGCTGATATGGCGTTTCGGGCTTCCTTGACCGGGCATTTGGTCTTGACCACGCTGCATACCAATTGTTCCGTTTCTTCTGTGACCCGCTTACGCAATATCGGGATCGATCCGTTTTTGATCGCGTCCTCGATCTTGGGTGTCCTGGCGCAGAGGCTGGTCAGGGTCAACTGCCAGCATTGTCTGGTCGAGTATGAACCGGCGGTGTTCTTTTTGGATATGTTCAGGAATTTGATCCAGCAATATCCTCACGTCCGTTTTGTCAAAGGCGCAGGCTGCCCCGAATGTAAACACACAGGTTTCCAGAGGCGGACGGCGATCTATGAAATCCTGCCGTTTAATTCGGATATCAGACGCCTGGTCAATGCTAATGCCAGCGAGGAAGATATACGTGATCACGCGGTGAAATACGGATTCCGGCCGCTTATTGAAGAGGGGTTCGATAAGGTAGCGCAGGGCATAACGACCTTGGAAGAGCTCTCGAGCATTGTTGGGAACCGCAATGAGATCTGCACGATCGTTCCCCGGGAAGGGGTCGTTCCGGCTCTTGATCCCGCTTGCGATGAGAAGATGAAAAAACTCGTTCATGAGAATTTTGACGTGCAGCAGTTTTTCCCCCAAAGCCGGTAGTGCGCCAGCTTCTAGTCCTGGACTTCTTTTTATTCTCCTGTTAGAATCAATCAATCTTTTTCAATACATTTGATCAAAGGGTCATCTATGGAACTGTTCACTATCGGTCTTCTTGTTTTGAATCTGGCGTTGGCGATCCTGCTTTGGACGCGTTTTTCTCGGACGGATTATCAGCACCATTTTAACGAGGTCTCGAAAAATCAGGAACGGACTGAGCGCATTGTTCGCGAGGATATTGCCAGGAACCGTGAAGAGTTGCGCGATACATTGAAAGGTTTTGGGGATTCCCTGCGGCAGGGTTTTGAATCAGTGCGGGAGTCGGTCGAAAAGCGCCTGGAGTTCATTCAGAAGGACAATAACGCCAAGCTTGAGCAGATGAGGCAGACGGTGGATGAGAACCTCCATTCAACGCTTGAAAAGCGGTTGGGGGAATCATTTAAACTGGTTGACGAGCAGCTTTCCAAGGTTCGTGAAGGTTTGGGGGAAATGCGCAATCTGGCCGTGGGGGTCGGAGACCTTAAAAAGGTACTGACCAATGTGAAGACCCGCGGAACGTGGGGTGAGGTTCAGTTGGGAAATCTTTTGGAACAGATCTTGACGCCTGAACAGTTCGAAAAGAATGTCGTCACAAAAGTGGGCAGCAAGGATCCGGTGGAGTTCGCGATCCTTTTTCCTGAAGGAGTCAGGTTGCCGATCGACGCCAAGTTTCCGGTTGAGGATTATCAGCGGCTTCAGGAAGCACAGGATTCCGGGGATAAGGCCCTTGTCGAGGAGGCATCGAAAGCTTTGGAACAGCGCATCAAACTGGAAGCCAAAAAGATCCAGGAAAAATACATTGATCCGCCGCATACGACGGATTTCGCTCTCATGTTCTTGCCGACCGAAGGGCTGTTCGCTGAAGTGATCAGGCGGCCCGGGTTGTGCGATTCTTTGCAAAGGGATTTTCGGATCGTGGCGGCCGGGCCTACAACGATCGCGGCGTTGCTGAACAGTCTGCAGGTCGGGTTTCGGGCTCTGACCGTGGAAAAACGGGCCAGTGAGGTATGGCAACAGCTGGGCGTTATCAGGACCGAATTCTCTAAATTCGGTGAGATCCTTAAGCGGACACAAAAAAAGCTGCAAGAGGCCAGCAACACGATCGAAGAGGCTGCCAGCAAAAGCCGGACGATCGAACGCAAATTGAACAAGGTCCAGGAGCTGCCTTCAACGTCCACCGTTGAACTTCTGGAGAAGGACCCGGCCATCGATGTTGAGCTTGAACCCTAGGTTGGATTCGCGGTTTATGAAGGCGTTCGCGGATTTTATTTTTTCATGCCGGCCGGCTAGACTTTCCAATATTCTCTTGATACAATCAATTCTCTATGAAGGATCTAAGCTATTTTTTAGGACCGGAGGTCAAGGCGTTTTTCACGGACGTTTCCGTGGATTTTAAACGGCCTGAGAAATCCGTTGTCCTGACAGAAGATCAGAGCAGTTATTTGCGTTTTTTGAACATGGATCCGCGTCGGGTTGCGCATATTCACCAGGTGCACGGAGATGGCGTGCTGACGGTTGATGCGGCTTATGTTGATGAAGGGGTCGTTGCTGACGCGGATGCGGTGATCACATCTGATCCATCGCTGATCCTGACGATCCGGACAGCGGATTGTGTTCCGGTTTTTTTGTATGACAAAAAGGCCGGGGCCATAGGACTTGCGCACGCGGGCTGGCGGAGCGCGGCAGATGATATCATCGCAAAAACAATCGAAATGATGCGGAAAAAGTTTGGAGCCTCCGCTGGCGGCATGAAAGCGGCGCTGGGGCCATCGATCCGCAGTTGCTGTTATCAGGTTGGGCAGGAATTCTGCGGGATCTTTCCGGAATATGTTATACCTCAGAACGGTAATTGGTATTTGGACCTGCAGGGGGCATGCCGGATGAAACTGCTGCGGGAAGGTGTTTTGGAAGAAAATATTTTGGATGTTGGTCGATGCACGTGCTGTTCGGAAGACCTGTTTTCCTATCGCAGGCAGAAAGAAAAGGCCGGGCGTCATTTGTCGATCTTGCGGTTGGAATAGGACAGTCTGTTAGGATCAAAGCGGTAAAAACGACAGATAAGGGG
>ERZ795055.329-NODE-329-length-49016-cov-10.989114_pt1 | contig 49016 bp, 44 predicted proteins | sample MGYA00375139_ERZ795055 | MGnify/ENA primary metagenome ERZ795055 (study PRJEB30184, sample SAMN05720283) | anaerobic digester metagenome | isolation source: active sludge of municipal wastewater-treating anaerobic digesters | place: USA | collected 2015-01-23 ... | reverse complement strand
CTGTGATCGCTGGCAGGGTCTGAAGGTCTGAGGGCCCCGACACTTCGTGTGCGGGATTTCGGCTTCTTCGGAGAAGCCTCAATCTGAGGGTCTGAAAGTCTGAAAGTCTGAGAGTCTGAAGGTCCTGCAGTCCTGCGGTCGTGCGGTCAATACACTGACTGTAACCTATATATCACTACTGCCTACTGCCGACTGCCAACTGCCGACTGCCGACTGCCAACTGCCTACTGCTGACTGCCAACTGCCTACTTGAACTACCCCCGCCTCGCTCCGTCTCCAATCCCGGGCAGGTAGAACTCGGCTGTCAGGCCGGTCTTCGCGGTGTAGACTTCACCAAGATTTTTTATAAATTCATCAGCATGGCGACTCTCGACTATCGAAACAGTGCACCCTCCAAACCCGGCACCTGTCATCCTGGTTCCTACAACCCCCGGAAGCTTCCTTCCCTCATAAACAAGGGTGTCAAGCTCAGTACCAGTCACCTCATAATCGCTGCAGAGTGAATCATGGGATTCATTCATCAGCTTGCCAAATAATTCTATATCATTGCTTTCCAGCGCCTTGATCGCATCAAGCGTCCTGCCGTTTTCTGTGATTACGTGCTTTGCCCTCTTCCTTACAACAGGGTCATCAATGTATTTGTCAAGCATCCACAGGTCGGAAACCGTCAGCTCGCTGAGGTTCCGTATCGGCCTGTGCTCCGAGATCAGCGCCACGGCCATCTCACATTCCGAGCGCCGCTCGTTGTATTTTGAGTCGGTCAGACCCCTGCGCTTGTTTGTGTTTGTAATAATCAGTCTCCTGTCACCCAGGTTGAGCGGGGCATACCGGTACTCCAGGGTGTCACAGTTGAGGTTGATAGCATGGTCCTTTCTTCCGAACCCCACGGCAAACTGGTCCATGATGCCGCAGTTCATCCCAACAAAACCATTCTCGGCCTTCTGGCTCATTTTTACCATTTCAATCATTTCCAGGCCCGACTCTGTCAGATCATTCAAAGCCACTGCTGTGAGCATCTCGATGGATGCCGAGGAGGATAGGCCCGCACCGTTGGGTATGTCGCCCATGAACAGCATCTCCATACCGGGAGCACTGATCCCCTTGCGGGCGAATTCGTTTATCACTCCCACGGGATAGTTGGTCCAGCTCTTAGCCACAGGCAGGTAATTTAGGGCTATGGGAATAACAATCTCGCCGGGGAAGTTGATGCTGTACATTTTCATCTCTTTACCGCCGGTCTTTCGCACAAGCAGTGTAGTGCCGAAATCGAGCGCACAGGGGAAAACATAACCCGCGTTGTAGTCGGTATGCTCCCCGATCAGGTTGACCCTTCCGGGTGAATAAAAAAGGACAGGCTCTTTGTCCCTGTCCCCGAATAACCTGAAAAATTCTTCCTTCAGATAGTTTGTGTCAGCTTTCATACTTTAAGCTTTTTCTCTATTTCCAGAATCTGGCTCCTGAAATGCCGGTCTGTATCAATAAGGTTGTTTACGGTCTTGCAGGCATGCAGCACGGTTGCGTGGTCCTTGCCACCGATTGATGAGCCTATGCTGGCCAGCGAGGCCTTCGTAAGGTTCTTCGAGAAATACATCGAGACCTGCCTTGCCTGTACTATCTCCCTCTTCCGGGTCTTGCCCTGCATCAGGTCCACGGGTATTTTATAGTACTCACATACAACCTTCTGTATATAGTCTATTGTAATCTCCCTGCGCTGGGTATTTACAAGCCTGTCAACCATCTGGCGGGCCAGCTCCAGGGTTACCTCTTTACGGTTGAGTGTGGACTGGGCATAGAGCGAGATAAGCCCTGATTCCAACTCCCTGATGTTGGAGGAGATATTCTCCGCCAGGAACTCGAAGATCTCGTCGGGAAGCTCAATTCCGTCGTTGTAAGCCTTCTTGCGCAGGATGGCAAGCCTGGTCTCGAAATCGGGCTTCTGCAGGTCAGCAAGCAGACCCCATTTGAAACGTGAAAGGAGGCGCTGCTCCATCCCCTGAAGCTCCACCGGGGGCTTGTCACATGTGAGTATGAGCTGCTTGCCCGACTGATGCAAATGGTTAAAGATATGGAAGAATGTGTCCTGTGTCTTCTCCTTTCCGGCAAACTCATGAACGTCATCAATTATAAGGACGTCAATCATCTGGTAGAAGTGAAGGAAGTCGTTCTTGTTGTTATTCCGGATCGATTCTACAAATTGTGTCTGGAACTTGTTGGCGTTCACATACAACACCGTTTTGTCCGGGAACTTCTCCTTAACAAGAATGCCAATAGCCTGTACAAGGTGGGTCTTTCCAAGTCCTGAATCACCGTAAATCATCAGGGGATTGAAGGCTGTGCCACCGGGATTATTACCCACGGCAATACCGGCTGAACGGGCGAGACGGTTACATTCACCCTCCACAAAATTGCTGAAAGAGTAGTCGGGATTGAGCCGCGGATCAAAATGCAGCTTCTTGATGCCCGGTATTATAAAAGGATTCCTGATTGCAGGCTGAGTCACCTCAAATGGGACCTGCATAGGTTTGTTCTGAAGATCAGCCTTGTTCCTGGAAGGGTACCTGACAGTGTAGGGCTTCCCGTTTGTGTAGCCCGAGTTCTCCATAATAATGTTGTACTCAAGCTTGGCATCATTGCCAATCTCACGCCTGAGTGTCTTGCGGAGGATATCTATGTACTGCTCTTCAAGGTATTCGTAAAAGAAAGGGCTTGGCACCTGTATTGTAAGTATGTTTTTTTCGAGCCTGAGAGGAACAATAGGCTCAAACCATGTTTTAAAACTGGCCGAAGGAATAATGTCACGGATTATTTCAAGACAATTATTCCACACCTCATCGTGTGACTTGTTCATTCAGATAGAAATTAATAAAATCGCTTTATTTCTCTGGTGCTGAAACCCGGGACAATATTTGTAAAAAAAAAGGTAAAAAAAAAAATTTTTTTCTATTGACTTTTCCATTTCTTCTTTACTGTGATGACCTTCAGGTCCTTAAAACCGGAAACGTTGGTCAAAATTTCCAATGTTCATATAATCAGCACATTAACATGAATACTATGTGTCACAGCAGATTATAAAATTGAGGATATTCCGGTCCTGATCTGTCCTGTTCCGGGAATGGGTTCCCGCGTGACTGCAATCAGGTGATTCTGTATTGTTTAGTATTATTTTAACAAATTATTCGGCCTTTTTGCCAAAAAGGGAGAAGTGGACATATTTCTTCGGATTTTCCTTCATGTCACGCAGCAGGAGGTCCAGATTGTATAGTGTATTGCTCAGGTTATTGTAGAGACTGTCGTTGGTGACAAGCTTGCCGGCTGATCCTTCACCCTTGCTGATGCCTTTTACAATGCCATCAAGGCTGGAGAGCGAGGTACGAAGTGAGGAGAGCGATGTTCCAAGGTCTGCCGCAGCCACTGTCTCGGAAATCCCGCTTAAATTCTTAAGAGTCGAATCAATTGTTGCGCTGTTTGAGGAGAGCATGGCAGTGAAGGTCTGCAGCTCTGATATGGCTGCAACGAGCTCATCCTTACTGCTGTCGGAAACATCCTTCAGACTGGCTGTTATACCACTGACATTTGACATTGTCGACTTAATGTTACCTGTCATCTCGGGGGTGAAGACATCATTCAGGGCTGAGACAACCGAGTCCAGCTTAATAATTGTATTGGAAATGTTGTCTTCAAGGGGAGAAATGGTCTGGCTAAGCCTGTCAATAATAGATGTAGCCACATAGCCTGAGATTGTGTCATGGTCGTGGCACATCACACTGCTTTCACCCATGCGGAGCACAATCTTCATACCCGCTATCAGTGTCGCTGTTGTTATCTCCGCCTTAGTGTCTTCCGGGATATTGAAGTGCTTATCCACGGAAAGCGACACCAGGATAAGCCCTGAGCCGTCATTGATCAGCCGGACGTCCTGAACCACACCTGCCTGGTATCCGTTGATCTCTACCGGGTTTGACTCAGTCAGGCCGGCAATATTCTCATATACTATATGGTAGGTGTCAGTGCTTGTGAACAGTGCGGTTCCCTTGAGAAACTCGAACATCAGGATGAAAGAGACAATTGTTAGCAGCGCCACTGCACCGACTTTAACCTCATGGGAAATTTTCATAGGATTCTTATTTTCTTCTTTTTGCTTCAATGGCCTCCTTCAGAGGCATAACCTTACCGTTCCTGACAGCAATAACGAAGGCATCCGGGAATCTTCCCGTAAGTGTCCTCCTGTGCTTCAGGGCATCATCATATAAAACGAACTTTCCTGATGCATATTTAATCCGGTCGGAATCTTCTATTCTGCTCAGAGGTTCAAGTCCCTTCAACTGACCCTGACTCAGGCCTCTGTTTCTGGGCATTGCAGCTACCTGAACCATAAAGAATATATCATCCGCATCATTATGAAAAGACTGCTCTGGCTGAACAAAAACCGGAGTGTCATTGCTCTTTTCAATTGACGGGGGCACCTCTTTTTCAGCATTTGCGGGAGTTGTATCAGGCTTCAGTACAGCCGGGGTCCGGTTACTGCTGGCTGTAACCGGTTGTTTGACCTGTTCTGCTGCCTTGCCGGCAGCGCTGTCAGAAATTCCTGCCGGGGAGGCGGATGCGGGAGTTGTTTGCACAGCGATCCCGTTGCCGTTCTTTACGCCTGACCTGTTGTCTATTGTCTGCTTGTAGTCCCTGAAAGCCCTGAAAATTGCCGAGGCCAGGTAATCCTGACCCTGCTCTGACAGGAGGTATTTCTCCTCGTCGGGATTGGTAACGAATCCAAGTTCAACAAGCACCGAGGGCATTGTAGTCCTCCACAATACCTGGAACCCTGCCTGCCTCACACCCCTGTCCTTCCTGCCTACCCTGTCTCTGAACTGGTTCTGGATCAGGGTGGCAAACTCGGTGCTCTGCCTGAGATAGGTGTTCTGCATCAGTGAAAAAATGATATAGGATTCAACTGAGTTGGGATCAAATCCTTCGTATTTGGTTTCGTAATCAGTTTCAAATGTAATTACAGAGTTTTCCTTCATTGCCACCTGCAGGTTGGCTTCATCCATCGTCTGCCCGAGAACATATGTCTCGGCTCCGGTGAAACGCTTGTCTGTCATCGCATTCGAATGGATAGAGATGAAGAGGTCTGCTTTGTGTTTGTTTGCCACCTCGGCTCTTTCCGCGAGGCCGATGAATGTATCATCATCCCTTGTATAGATGACCTTTACATCCTTCAGGTTGTCACTTATATACTTGCCTGTCCTGAGAGCAACCGACAGGTTGATGTTCTTCTCCCTCGCCTTCGCGCCCACGGCACCCGGATCTTTGCCACCGTGGCCAGCATCGATCACAACAACCCACTCATTTTCTGCCGGCACCGCTTGCGCCTGCAGCCCTGCTGGCATGGTAATTGCTGCCATCATCATGGCACCTGCCAGAATATCTTTCAACCCTCTTATTTTGGTACTCTGCCGCATTACTGCTATGCGAAATTTAATTAGTTTTGTCGCTGGCATGTCAACGATGCGCAACAACTACGCAAAAATAGCATTTAACTTGCATTTTCTCGCACAAAGATTGTTTGTGGCAATTTTCATGCCGGTTCTCTTCACTGCGGCATTATCTGCCCAGGAGCTAACGCGGCCGGACTCGCTGCTCAAAAACCTGCCTGATACTTCAGGGGTGTCACGGCAGGCACAGGAAGTTAAGCCTGCCTTTCTCAATGAAGCACCTGCGTACGACTTCTCTGACACCCTTGGTGGAAAGCAACCACTTATCATCTCCTCCGATGCCGTGGATGAGCCTATCGTCTACACTGCCGACGGATACATGAAGACCGATCTGCGCACGAAAAAGGTGAGTCTTGTAGAAAACGCCAAAGTAACCTATGGAACCATTGTGCTGACGGCTGATTCAATTGTTCTGGACATGGAAACCGGATCTGTTTATGCCACCTTCAGACTTGATTCCGCAGGGAGCATTGTTGGATTACCGGTCTACAAGGATGGTTCAGAAGAGTTTGAATCCAAGGAACTTACATATAACTTCAAATCCAAAAAGGGAGTCATACGCAATGTCACCACTGAGCAGGAGGGGGGCTATCTGCAGAGCCTGACCACCAAGCGGCATGAGGATGGAACCCTTCATGTCAACCGCAGTAAGTTCACCACATGTGATGCCGAAGAACCCCATTTCTACCTCGCGCTGCCCAGGGCAAAGGTTTATCCCGGTGAAAAGATAGTCTCGGGCCCGGCTTACATGGTTGTGGCAGACATACCCCTGCCACTGATCCTTCCCTTCGGATTCTTCCCTGTACAACAGAAGAGAGCTTCCGGGATCGTCATGCCCAAGTACGGCCAGGAGGCGCGAAGGGGCTATTTTCTCTCAAACGGGGGATACTACTTTGCACTGAGTGATTACTTCGACCTGAAACTGACAGGAACCATTTATACAAACGGTACATGGCTTGCCGATGCCGCCACATCATACCGTCTGCGATACCGCTACTCCGGCTCCTTCGGTTTCAGTTATGCCAATAACATTAACAGTTACAAGGGATTGCCCGATTACGGAAAGAATACAAACTACCGTATTAGCTGGTCACACTCCCAGGATGCCAAGGCCAATCCCGGATCACGTTTCTCTGCCAGCGTTAACATGAGCTCAAGCGGATATGACAGAAACAACAGCTATGAGGTTGCTGACCACGTAACTACAACCAGGCAGTCGAGCATAAGCTATTCCAAATCCTGGGCGGGAAAGCCCATCACCTTCTCTACAAGCCTGAACCAGTCTCAGAACGTTCAGAACAAGACAATGGTCCTGAACCTTCCGAAGGGAAGCTTTAACGTCTCCCGCATCTATCCCTTCAAGCCCAGAAAGCCGGTTGCAAAGACCAGGTGGTATCATGATCTGACAACCCAGTATTCCGCCAGTTTTGAAAACAAGATAGACACATATGACAGTCTCCTGTTCACCAGTGCCGTATGGAAAAGCATGAAGAACGGATTCAAGCACGAGGTGCCTTTCAGCCTTCAGATAAGACCTTTCAATAACTTCTCAATTTCACCATCCCTACGCTATACCGGCGTCTTATATACCCAGCGGATTGAGAAGAGATGGGATCCTGACTACTATGACGAAGACAGGAATAAGGTTGTACCATCGGTGGTCAACGACACAATCCGCGGATTGACGTACGGACAGGCTCTGGTGCCCTCAGTGAGCGCGTCATTCAACCCATCCATTTACGGGACAATCCAGTTCACAAAAAAAGGGGCCAGGGTTGAATCAATCAGGCATGTTCTGAAACCTTCAATTGGCTTCTCTTACTCTCCTGAAACTGACAGACTGACAAGTGACATGTTCAGGACAGTGCAGTCTGATACTCTGGGCAATCTGCGTGAATACTCGATTTACGAAGGCAGTCTCTTCGGGACCCCCAGTACCGGCAGGCGGTCAGGATCTGTCTCTTTCAGTCTTTCCAACCTCGTTGAAGCCAAGGTATACGCCAGAAATGATACAACCGGAAAACCCAAAAAGGTCAAAATAATTGAAAGTCTTTCGCTGAACAGCTCCTATAATTTATTTGCCGATTCACTCAACTGGTCTCCGGTGAGCGCATCCTTCCGCACAACGCTGGCGCAGAACATCAATATCCAGGCCGGAAGCACATTCTCGATCTATGGTATGAATCAGAACGGCGGAACGGTAAGACAGCTTGCAGTAACCCAGGGATTGGGTCTGGCAAGGATGACCAGCTTCAATATGAGTTTCGACCTTGACCTGGGGCAGCTGATTGGAAACAAGAACCGTAACAACCAGCAACAGAACACCGGTCAGGAGGGTCAGCGTCCTTCATCAGGCCGGCTCACGGACGATTCCGATGTCCCGGGTGGAGCTGCGCCGAATAACCTGCCGCTCTCAAACAAAAACCTCGATGAGTTCGGATATGTCAGATTCGATGTCCCCTGGTCGCTTCGGGTGGCATATAACTTCAGCTACAGCAAGCCCGGGATGAGGACCAACGTGAACCAGACCATGACACTGTCAGGAGACGTGAGGCTTACACCCAAGATGGCAATAAATTACAATACCGGTTACGACTTCAACCAGAATGAGATAACAATGACCCGGGTGGGAATCAGTCGAGATCTGCACTGCTGGGAGATGAGTTTCTCCTGGATCCCTGTCGGATACATGAAGAGCTGGAACTTCACAATCAGGGCCAAGGCGAGCATGCTGCAGGATCTCAAGTACGAACGCAGAAAGGACTACCATGAGAATTACTAATGATATAAACAGATCAGGAATGAAAAGGATTATCAGTACAACAGCTGCCCCGGGCGCCATTGGACCTTACAGCCAGGCCGTGGAGGCAAACGGAACTCTGTACATTTCAGGCCAGGTGCCAATTGACCCTGCCACCGGGAAAATGGTTGAGGGGGGCATCACGGAGCAGACAACCCAGGCGCTTAAAAACATCAGGGCAATTCTACTTGCAGCCGGTTATACTATGAATGATGTTGTCAAGTCGACCTGCCTGCTTTCAGACATGTCCGACTTCAAGGCCATGAATGAGGTTTATGCGCAGTTCTACACATCAGACCAGCCGGCAAGGGCTGCCTTCGCCGTAAAGGGGCTGCCGCTGGGGGCGCTTATAGAGATAGAGACTGTGGCGGTAAAATAATACTGTACCGACGGGTCTGAGACCCGTAACGACCATCAGCCAGAAAGATTAGTATCCATATACAGAAACAGGGGGTCTGAAACCCCCTGCAACCTGAATATAAATAGTGGTGGTGGTTGTTATTCGGCCACAACCTCAAAATCGATTTCGACTTTTACATCGCGGTGCAGCTTGACAACAGCCTTGTAGTTACCGGCTTCCTTGATTGTATCTTCACCAAGTGCAATGTTCTTGCGGTCAATCTCAAAACCCTTTGCATTAAGAGCCTCGGCAAGCTGAATCGTGTTGACCGATCCGAAAATCTTGCCGGCTGAGCTGACCTTGGCACCAATCACCAGTTTCACAACGGCAAGCTTAGCTGCCAGTTTCTCGGCTTCTTTCCTGATCTGCTCTTCCTTGTGAGCCCTCTGTTTCAGGTTCTCATTGTGAACCTTGACGGCTGAGTCGGATGCCTGGATGGCCAGACCTTTGGGTATCAGGAAATTCCTTGCATAACCGGTTTTTACGGTCAGGATGTCATTCTTCTGACCCAACTTTTCAATATCCTGCTTCAGAATAATCTTCATGTCTCGTCCTCCTCTACTTTAAAAGATCAGCAACATAAGGAAGCAAGGCAAGGTGACGGGCACGCTTGATAGCCTTCGATACTCTCCTCTGATATTTGAGCGATGTGCCGGTAATGCGGCGGGGAAGAATCTTACCCTGCTCATTGAGAAATTTCTTGAGGAACTCGGGATCCTTGTAGTCTATGTACTTGATCTTGTTCTTCTTGAACCTGCAGTATTTCTTCTTCTTGATCTCAACTGTAGGCGGTGTCAGGTACCTGATCTCTGAATTGTTCTGTGCCATGATTACTCCTCCCTGACTTTTTCGGTTTCTTTCATCTTTCTCTTCTTCTCGGCATACTCTACAGCATACTTGTCCATACGGAAGGTAAGGAAACGGATGATCCTCTCATCCCTCCTGTACTGTACTTCCAGCTTGTCAATCAACTCGCCCTGCCCCCTGAACTCGATCAGGTAATAAAAACCTGTCGATTTCTTCTGGATGGGATAAGCGAGTTTCTTCAGACCCCAGTTCTCTTCATGAACGATCTCACCTTCACTGTCGGTGATGATCTTCTTGAACTTCTGAACCGCTTCCTTCATCTGATTTTCAGACAAAACGGGAGTTGCAATGAAAACGGTTTCGTACTGATTCAACATCTCTTAATTGGTTTATATTAGTGTTAATAAATCGGGTTGCAAAAGTAAGACAATAAATCTTAAAAAAAAATATTCCGAAAACTATTTGACTATATTTGTGACTGATATCTACATATACTGTAAGAACCAGCTATGGATAACTTTATTGTTTCCGCCCGCAAGTACAGACCTGCCACCTTTGACATGGTTGTGGGGCAGGATACCATAACTACAACACTCAGGAACGCCATAAAGAACAATCTCCTGGCTCATGCATACCTCTTCTGCGGCCCCCGCGGTGTAGGAAAGACAACATGTGCCAGGATCTTTGCGAAGACAATAAACTGTTCTGAGACAGGGCCTGACGGCGAAGCCTGCGACAAATGCGAATCATGCAAATCATTCAATTCACAGGCCTCATTTAACATTCACGAGCTCGATGCTGCATCAAACAACAGCGTCGACGATATACGCAACCTGACAGACCAGGTGAGGATACCTCCGCAGATCGGCAAGTTCAGTGTCTATATAATTGATGAGGTGCACATGCTGTCAACGGCGGCATTCAATGCTTTTCTCAAGACTCTCGAAGAGCCTCCGGCACACGCCATCTTCATCCTGGCAACCACTGAAAAGCACAAGATAATTCCAACAATTCTTTCGCGATGCCAGATATTCGACTTCAACCGGATCAACGTTGATGACATCGTGCAGCGCCTGAGCTGGGTGGCCGGAAACGAAGGGGTGAACGCCGAGCACGAAGCGCTCCATGTGATTGCCACAAAGGCCGACGGCGCCATGCGTGACGCACTCTCCATCTTTGACCAGATAGTAAGCTTCAGCGGAAAGAACATTGCCTATTCCGACGTAATCGCCAACCTGAACGTGCTCGATTACGAATACTATTTCCGTATTACAGCAGCAGCAATGGAAGGTGACGTTGCATCAGTCCTGCTTATATATAATGAGATCCTCAATAAGGGATTTGACGGCTATAATTTTATGGCCGGACTCAATAACCATCTGCGTGACCTGCTTGTCAGCCGCGATGAGGCTACGGTAAAACTGCTGGAAACCTCTCCGTCAATCAGGCAGCGTTACCGCGAACAGGCCTTAAAAGCTTCACTAACATTCATATACGAAGCGCTGGACATAGGATCACAATGCATGCTGAATTTCAGGGCAAGCAAAAACCAGCGGCTGCACGTGGAGCTTGCGCTTCTCCGCATGTGCAATATCTCCGCAGGTAAGGTAACCGATGAGCTAAAAAAAAAAGCTGAGCCCGGACAGCTAGAAGAGGATCAGGATTTCAGGGTGGCATCTCCCTCAAGAGCAGCTGCTCCTGCTGCTAGACCATCATCTGATAATCAGAACAAACAGGCTCCGGCGCCTTCTCCGGCAGCTGTTGCTGAGGAGCCTGCAAGGGGTGCAACCGCCCCGCAGAAGACCTCGACGGCAACAGAAGGATCAAGGAAGGTATCAATCAGGGAGGTACTTGCTGGTGCAAAAGCCGCAGAAAATGTTGTAAATGAACCTGAATCCCAGATTAATGTCGCCGGGACCGATCGTGATTTCTCAATGGATGAGCTCAGAGAGGCCTGGACCCTCTTCGCCAATACGGTGAAGGAGGAGAGCCCGAGAATTTCCGTGACTCTCTCATCGGTGTCACCTGAGCTTCTTCCTGACAGGACAATTATTCTCAGGCTTGATAACACAACCCTTAAAGAGACATTTGACCATAACTTCAAGTCACGGCTTGAAGGGCACCTTCGCAGGACCCTGCAAAACGGACAGCTGAATCTGCAGACGACAGTCGAGTCCACCGAAAGAGGAGAGATACTCTATTCTCCTGAACAGAAGTTCAATCACCTAGCTGCGAAGAATCCTGCTCTTAAGGACCTGAAGAAGACATTCAATCTCGATTTTGAGTAGATTAATCAGAGCTGTTGTGAGCGGACAAAAGAATATCAGAACGTCACCTGAGAGAGATGCTCAACAGGCTGAGAGTCCGGGGGCATCTGCACAGCTCAGTTCGATGGCAGGAGGCATTGCTCATGACCTTAATACAATCATTACTACAATTTACGGTTACAGTGAGCAGGCTCTTGAGAAGCTGGATGATGATCCGGATACCTCACAGCATATCCGTATGATCATTGCAGCCGCCGACAGGGCAAAGACACTGACCGGCCAGCTTCTCAGCCTGAGCCACCGGTCTGCAGAGGAGAAAGTGCCTGTGCGGGTGGCCGACGTCCTGACTGAAACTCTGGACTTCATACGGCCATCACTGTCCACCGGGATTCGTATAGTACGCATGATCAGTTCACAGGATGCCACCGTTATGGCGGTACCGGCACAGCTCTTCAGGATTTTTCTCAACCTGGTGCTTAATGCTGCCCAGGCTATTGGCGAAAAGGAGGGAACCATCACTGTGACCCTGGAGGCGCCGGTGAACGAAAAGGGTGAAAAAGAGGCGCCGGATGGCACCCATCTTCTGATCCGTATCAGTGACACGGGAAAAGGTATTGACCCCCGGACCGCTGCGAGGATATTTGATCCCTGGTTCACAAGCGGCAAGAAGAAAGGCATTGGCCTGGGCCTGACAGTCGTAAGCGATGCTGTCAGGGAACTGGGAGGCAGAATAAGGGTAAACCAGGTGAAGGACGGGGGAACCGCCTTCGAATTACTGATTCCTGACGCCATGTTTGGCTCTCTCCCTGAAAAGAATTAACTTCGGACTCCGAAATCAGAAATTGACAGGATGGCAGGTGTAATGATAGTTGAGGATGACGCTGCACTGCGTGAAATTCTAAGGGACTCCCTGGAGAAACGCAGGTATACTGTCATTACGGCTGCTGACGGCAGGGAGGCTCTCGCCAAATTCCGGCCTTCAGTGGTGGACCTTGTAATCACCGACCTTCTGATGCCTGAAGAAGACGGACTGATGGTGATAATGAAGATCAAGGAGATAAAGCCCTCAACCCGCCTGATTGCAATCAGCGGCGGAGGGATGGCAGGCCCGGGAAGCTATCTTCTCATGGCCAGCAAATTGGGCGCTGACCATGTCTTCTCAAAACCGTTCCTTCCCTCTGAGTTGGTGCAGAAGGTGAAGGAGTTGCTGGGATAAACATTATCAGTGATGACTTGTTACTGTACCAAAAAGAACCTATTAAAATCAAAAATATGTTAACAAAAAAAGTAGAAGAGATCTGCAACAGGCAGATTGAAAGAGAAGGTTACTCATCAAACCTCTACCTGGCCATGGCTTCATGGGCAGAGAACAAAGGAATGGGCGGAATAGCTGCATGGCTGTTTGCACAGTCCGATGAGGAGAGAATGCATATGCTCAAGTTCATCAAGTACGTCAATGAACGCGGCGGTTCAGCAGTTGTTCCGGAATTCAAGAAACCCCCGGTTAAGTATAAGGGAATACCCGAACTGTTCGCTGAAGTGCTTAAGCATGAGCAGTTCATCACCGCAAGCATCAACGATGTTCTTGAAACCGCTATGGCAGAGAAGGATCATTCAACTGCCAACTGGGTCCAGTGGTTTGTAACTGAACAGATGGAAGAGGAAATCAACGTGCAGCAGATTCTTGACAAGATTCAGCTGGCAGGACAGAGTGGTATTTACTTCCTTGACCGTGATATAATGAACCTCAGAGGTGCAAAGTAATCTGAGATAACCCAACAGAAAGTACACGAGATTAAAAGCCGGGGCCCCACGCCCCGGCTTTTATTTCATCCCCGGTGAACCGGAAATTATATTATTTTTGCGAATGTTTTTAAAGAGACAGTAAATGAGTATCGTCAATAAAGTCCTCACCCTTTTTCTGGGCAACAAAGAGGAACGCGACCTGAAAGACATTAATCCGTTTGTTGGTAAGATATTGAAAGAGAGCGAACTGGTAACTTCGCTGTCAAACGACGAACTTCGTGAAAGGACTGCTGAGCTGAGAAGGGAGATTCGCGAAGCCATTGCAGAGGAGGAGAAGGAGATAACTGGTCTTCGCACCGAAGCTGAGAAAGAGGAGGATGTTAACCGAAAGGAAGATCTCTATAACCAGGTTGATAAACTCGAAAAGGATATCCTCTCAAAGCTTGAAGGTAAGCTGGATGAGATACTCCCCGTTGCATTCGCCATTGTCAAGGAGACGGCACGCCGCTTCAAGGAAAACGAGGTGCTGGAGGTTACAGCCAGGGAGTGGGACCGCAATCTTGCTGCCACACGCCCCTCTATAACCGTTGAGGGAGACAAGGCATACTGGAAGAACCGCTGGATGGCAGGGGGCAACGAGATTGTCTGGGATATGGTCCATTATGATGTCCAGCTTATAGGAGGCGTTGCGCTGCACAAGGGAAAGATTTCGGAGATGGCCACCGGCGAGGGTAAGACACTCGTCGCCACACTGCCGGTCTTCCTCAATGCCCTTGCAGGAAGAGGTGTACACATAGTGACCGTAAACGACTACCTCTCCAAAAGGGACTCGGAATGGATGGGCCCGCTGTACGAGTTCCACGGCATGTCGGTAGATTGCATCGACAAGCACGAACCAAACTCCCACGCACGCCGCAAGGCATACAACTCTGACATTACTTTTGGCACAAACAATGAATTCGGCTTTGACTACCTGCGTGACAACATGGCAATCAATCCGGAGGACCTGGTGCAAAGGAAACACCACTATGCAATAGTTGACGAGGTCGACTCGGTGCTCATTGACGACGCAAGGACCCCTCTCATCATTTCCGGCCCTACCGCAAAGAGCGATACTTCTCAGTTCGATGAGTACAAGTTTAAGGTGGAAAAGCTTGTCAGTGCGCAGAAGAAACTTGTTACACAACTGCTTGCTGACGCGAAGAAACTGATCAACGAAGGCGACAATGAAAAGGGCGGACTCCTGCTGCTGAGGGCCTACAAGGGCCTTCCGAAGGGCAGTGCCCTGATCAAATACCTCAGCGAGGAGGGGGTGAGAACCCTGTTGCAGAAGACAGAGAACCTGTACATGCAGAACAACTCCAAGGAGATGCCGAAGGTGACCGAGGAGCTCTTCTTTGTGATTGACGAGAAAGCCAACTCAATCGAGCTGACGGAAAAGGGTCATGATCTTATTTCTACATCAGTTGAGGACTCCAGCTTCTTCGTGCTGCCGGACGTCGGTAGCAAGATCGCCGATATAGAGAAAACTGTAAAGGACGAAGCGGAGAGAGTCCGGGCCAAGGATGAACTGCTGCAGGACTTCGCCGTAAAGTCGGAACGCGTTCATACGATGACCCAGCTTATGAAGGCTTACACCCTCTTTGAGAAGGATGTGGAGTATGTGCTCATGGACAACAAGGTCAAGATAGTGGATGAGCAGACAGGCCGTATCCTGGAGGGACGCCGCTACTCAGACGGCCTGCACCAGGCTATCGAAGCCAAGGAGAATGTGAAGGTGGAGGCGGCCACACAGACCTACGCAACTATTACCCTGCAGAACTACTTCAGGATGTACCACAAGCTGGCCGGAATGACCGGTACGGCAATCACCGAGGCAGGTGAGTTCTGGAATATCTACAAGCTTGACGTGGTTGTCATACCAACCAACGTAAAGGTCATCAGAAATGACCATGAGGATCTTGTCTACAAGACCAAACGTGAGAAGTACAACGCCGTCATTGATGAGATTGTGAACCTAAACAAGGCCGGCAGACCGGTACTTGTGGGAACCACTTCAGTCGAAATATCAGAGCTGTTAAGCCGTATGCTCAAGATGAAGGGCCTGAAGCACAACGTCCTCAATGCCAAGTTGCATCAGCGTGAGGCTGAGATAGTTCTGGAAGCCGGAAAGACAGGAACCATTACTATTGCAACCAACATGGCCGGTCGCGGTACCGACATTAAACTTACACCCGAAGTCAAAAAGGCAGGCGGCCTTGCTATTATCGGAACCGAAAGGCATGAGTCACGGCGTGTCGACAGGCAGTTGAGAGGACGTGCCGGACGCCAGGGTGACCCGGGTTCGTCGCAGTTCTTCGTCTCGCTGGAAGATGACCTCATGCGCCTCTTCGGCTCGGAGAGGATCTCAGGCATCATGGACAAGCTGGGTCTGAAGGATGGCGAGATGATCCAGCATTCAATGATCACAAAATCCATAGAAAGGGCCCAGAAGAAGGTTGAAGAGAACAACTTTGGCATCAGAAAGAGGCTTCTTGAGTATGATGACGTCATGAACTCTCAGAGGGAGGTTATTTACAGCAAACGCCGTCACGCCCTGCTCGGGGAGAGGCTCAGTGTTGACATTGCCAACATGATGTATGACGTGACCGAGAACACAGTCAACACATACAAGGACTCATCCGAGTTCGAAGAATTCCAGTTTGCCCTCATCAGAACGCTCTCAATGGACTCACCACTTTCTAAATCCGAGTTCAGCAAAAACAATGCAGACGAGGTTGTGGAGGCTGTCTACGCCAAAGTTCTTGACGCATACAAACGCAAAAGCGATATCATTTCATCTACCGCCTACCCGGTCCTGAAGGATGTCCACGAGAGAATGTCCGCCACATATGAAAACGTTGTGGTGCCAATCACTGACGGCGTGAAGACGTACAATGTGATCACAAACCTCAGGGCTGCAGTTGAAAGCCAGGGCAGGGAACTTCTTCGCTCTTTCGAAAAAACAGCTGTTCTGGCTACAATTGATGATGCATGGCGTGAACACCTCAGGGAGATGGATGACCTCAAACAGTCGGTCCAGAACGCCACATACGAACAGAAGGACCCGTTGCTGATTTACAAGTTTGAATCGTTCGAGCTCTTCAAGACCATGATCAACAAGGTCAATCAGGATGTTGTAAGTCTCCTGATGAAGGGCACAATACCTGCATCTTCACCTGATAATGTAAAGGAGGCCCAGCGTCGCCGCCAGGCTGACATGAGCAGGCTCAGTGCGCAGAAGAGCGATTTTGAAAGCTACCGCAGCGGAGGGGGAGCCCCGCCTGAGCAGAAACAGAGGCAGACAGCTCCTGTAAGAGTTGAAAAGAAGGTAGGCAGGAATGACCCGTGCCCCTGCGGCAGCGGCAAGAAGTTCAAGCATTGTCACGGACAGGGCCTTGCCGATTCCCCTGGAGCCTGACCGCGGAATGAAGTCAGATCCTGATTTATAAGCTTAATCCTTATAATTCAGTGAGTTGATCATGCCCTGCTAACCGGGCTGCCAATGAAGGAGAGATAATGCATTGCCTGTTCAATAAACCCGCCAATGCTGAAGGGTTTGGGCGTCCTTATCATCAGATCATATGGTGTATCCTCAGGATGATCAGTGATGTCCGGTCCGACTTTCATTGTTGCAGGTGAGAGTGCCACAAGTGTTGTGAGCTGAAAGAGGGATGAAGGATTGATATCAATTATCAGGTCGAATTTCGTTTCAATGAATTTCTTCGCATCTTCTGAAGCAGGGAATAAGGCCCAGTTAAGATCCGTCTTCCTCAGGAACTTCATGTATGAGAGACCCGTAAGCCTGTCAGGGACACTCTTTGCAGGAATCCACGCCATTACCTGCACACTCTTGCCGGATTCAGACAGTCGCCTGTTAAGGGCTGCAAGGTGCTGAAAATCATTTTCAAATGAGGCATCCCAGAGTATGCCTATTTTTTTTACCTCGTCAAGGTTAAAATCCTGCTTCATCCTTCTCAGGGCCGTGAGGCGCCTGTGAAGCATCATTTTGCCGGCTTTTAATCTTAGATTGTAAAAAAGTCCCATAAGAATGCAAACCTATTGATTTTTTGTTTTGGGAGTGTTACGGTGTTGATTATTCTTTAATCATTTTGACGAACTCCTCCTCCGTGAGTATAGGAATGCCAAGCGCCGTGGCTTTAGCTCTCTTCGCAGGCCCCATGTCGTTTCCTGCAACGATGAATGAGGTGCTGCCCGAGACCGATCCGGCCGCCTTACCCCCGGCAGCTTCGATGGCCGCCCTTATTCCCTCCCGTGTGAACCCTTCGAATGAGCCGCTCACAACCACTGTCTTGCCGGCCAGCGGACCGCTGCGTGTCCCCGTCTGTATTACTCCCTCGAATGTCATTCCCGCAGATTTCAGTCGACTTATAATCTGAATGTTATCGGCATCCGAGAAATACTCCCTTACACTTGCTGCGATACGTGGACCGATGTCAGGAAGGGCAAGAAGCTCCCCTTCGGTGGCATTCATCAGCCTGTCGATGTCGGGAAAGGCTCCTGCCAGGGTCTTGGCCACTGTTTCACCTACGTGCCTGATGCCGAGGGCGAACAGCTTCCTGTTCCATGGCGCTGACAGTGAGACAGCCAATGCCTCCGTGATGTTTGCAGCCGACTTGTCGCCCATCCGCTCAAGTGAAGCAATCTGCTCATTTTTAAGATCATAAAGGTCTGCCACATTATGAATGAGCCCCTTAGACCATAACAGCTCGACTGTCTCTTCACCGAGGCCTTCTATATCCATCGCCTTACGGGAGACGAAATGGATGATTCTCCGGGTGATCTGCGGCGGACAATGCAGGTAGTTCGGACAGTAATGATTGGCTTCGCCTTCTGTTCTCACAAGCGGTGTGCCGCATTCGGGACAATTCTCAGGAAAGGTTACCGCGCCTGCCTCCGGGTGACGCCGGGCTGTATCCACTCCAACGATTTTTGGAATAATCTCGCCGCCCTTTTCAATTATCACACTGTCGCCGTAATGCAGCCCCAGAAGCTCAATCTGGTCGCTGTTATGCAGTGAAGCCCGCTTTACGGTGGTCCCGGCGAGCTGAACGGGACTCAGGTTGGCTACTGGAGTGATGTTGCCCGTTCTGCCCACCTGGAAATCGACCGAAATCAGCCCGGTTACGGCCTGCTCGGCGGCATACTTATAGGCTATGGCCCAGCGGGGAGATTTGGCTGTGGTTCCAAGCAAATGCTGGGCATCAAGCGGATTGACCTTGATCACCACTCCGTCAGTGTCATACGGAAGCTTCTTCCGCTCATCTTCCCAGGCAGCTATGAATTGCAGAACTTCCTTCATGCCGCTGCAGCGCTCGATTATGTCAGGGGTTCTGAAGCCCCAGGAGCGTGCTGACATTATGTTGTCATAATGATTCCCGGCCGGAAGCTGCTCTCCCAGCAGGTAATAAAGGAAGCAGTCGAGCGGCCGTGATGCGACCACACGCGGGTCAAGCTGCTTGAGAGTACCGGCTGCCGCATTGCGGGGATTGGCAAAGGGAAGTTCTCCCTTCTGCAGTCTTGCAGCATTCATCTCATCAAAACCCTTCCGGGGGAGGTAAATCTCACCCCTGATATCGAATGATGAGGGAAGTGAAGGCGCAGTGACCCTGACTGGAATACTCCTGATTGTTCTTACATTAACTGTTACATCATCACCCACAGTGCCATCACCGCGGGTAACAGCCCTGACCAGGGAGCCGTTCTCATAGGTCAGGCTGATTGAGACACCGTCATACTTGAGCTCGCAGACATACTCAGGTTCATAACCCAGTGTCCTTTTCACCCTCTCGCCGAACTCGGTCACCTCATCAGCGCTGTAGGTGTTACCAAGTGACATCATCGGCCAGCGGTGCTCTGCCTGGATGAACTCCTCGGTCAGATCACTGCCCACTCTCATTGTCGGAGAGTCAGGGGTTACAAGCTCAGGGAAGTTCTTCTCGATAGTCTGCAGCTCATTGAGCAGCAGATCAAATGCGAAGTCGGTAATAACAGGCTGATTGAGAACATAATATCTGTGATTATGTTCATCAATGGTTCTTCTCAGTTCCTCAACCCTCTTTTTAGCGTCAGCAAGCTTCATATGAATTGTCAGCCTCTCTCCTTATAGTTATTTTAACTCCAGATTCCCGGGATCTTTGTGCCGCATGAACATTTGCCTCCACCAAGGCTTTGCGAAACTATCCTGTAGCCGCTCCTGTCAACAACCTTCTTCCCGCACGAGGGACAGTTAGTGTCGTCAATACCGGTCCCCGGCATATTCCCGAGGTATACATACTTCATGCCGGCGCTTCGGGCAATCTCTGCCGCTTTCAGAAGTATGCCGGCCGGCGTGGGAGGGAGGTGTTCAAGCTTGAACTGGGGCTGGAACCGGCTGAAATGCAGCGGAATTTCAGTGAATCCGTTCTCTGCAAGCCATCCGCACATCTGTTTGATCTCCTCCGGCTTGTCAGTCCACCCCGGCACAACAAGGTTAGTGATCTCAAGCCACACTCCCTCATCACGGTATGTCTTCAGGCAGTCCAGCACAGGCTGAAGCTTGCCGCCGGTAAGTTTCAGGTATGTGCTCTCGCTGAAAGCCTTGAGATCGATGTTGGCACCGTCAATGAACCTGCATAACTGTCTGAGTGGCTCGCGGTTGATATATCCGTTTGAGACCATGATATTTTTGATTCCTGCCTCACGGGCCACCTGCGCCGTTTCATAAACATACTCGTAAAAGGTGACCGGTTCGGAATAGGTGTAGGCTATTGATCTGCAGCCCCCTGCTGCAGCCCTTGCAACCACGCTCTCCGGAAGCATCTCAAGATTCTTCGTCTTGTCCGGAGAGGTCTGTGAGATTGTCCAGTTCTGGCAGTTAAGACAGGCAAGATTGCATCCTGCCGTGGCTATAGAAAAAGCAGTCGTACCTGGCAGAAAATGGTACATGGGTTTCTTCTCAACAGGATCAATATTGACTGCACAGGGATTGCCGAAGGCCATTGTGTAAAGTTTTGACTTCTTCGCTATCCTGTTCCGGCAGTCGCTCAGTTCCCCGTCTTTCAGGGTGCACTCGTTGGGACAGATGAGACATACAACGCCCCTGGCACTCTCCTGCTGGAACATGGCAAGCCTCTCTCCGGCAGCCGGTATCATTGCAGCCAGCGGGAGGGGAGTGAGTAATCCCGCAGCCACGGCGCACGATCCCTGCCTGGCAAAACTCCTCCTGGATATCTTCTTACCCTTGTCTTTCAACAGTATGCGATTTTACAAACCGGGTTATAAATCTACTGTTTTATCGCCATTGATGCAACAGTGCCGGAGATCAAAATGACTGCCGCCAGGATGAAACATGCATTTGTAATGCCTGCCAGCGGCACCAGAATGGTGGCTGCCGTCAGGTAACCAAGAGCAGATCCGGCCATATCCGCAGCATATATCCTTCCGGTGAATATCCCGGCATTGCGCGAAGTCTGTATCCTGTATATGGAGCCGGTAATGAAGCCAGCAGCCGACAGTGTGATGAATATATATGTCAGCACCGGACCGGGGGCAGAAGTGACAAGGACAGGCGCAAGCAGGCCGGTAAGAGTGATTAAAACCGTGAGCAACAAGGCACAGACATTGATCGTCCTGAGCGCCAGCCGTTCTCCTATGGCAGCTCCTGCCGCCAGGCCTGTCATCAGCAGCGTAAGTATGACTGCCCCAAGTATGTAAATATTCCCGACGGCCATCTGCAGGATAAAAATCATTATCATCCCGAATCCGGCAAGCCCGGCAGAGGAGGCAAACATCACCAGGCCACTTCTGGCTGCAAATACAAAGGGAATTGCAATAAACAGTACAAGCAGTGCAATGATTCCGCTTTTCATTCCCATTTTCTCGATGGAGAAAATGCTGGCAAACAGCGATGTGACCGGCCTGGCTGCCGAGTTCATCCCTGCATCCCTGTCAACATGGGAAAGAATCTGTTCCTTTTTCAACCTGATATCGGCGTCGTCAAGGTAGTCGCTGTTGACATAACTGTTTTCAATCTCACTCTGACTTGCCATATGCGCTATTTCTGCGCTCACAGGGCGGTCAGAGGCGATCAGGTAGATCAATGAACCGGGCACCAGGGTCAGATGGCTGAAAACTCCTGAAACAGCGTTGCAGAGGGGAGAGAATCCCTTCCTGTAGCTCTCCGGTGAATAATTGAACCAGGCCATCGGGGTACACATGAAAATGCCGTCCGAAGTGAGGTGTTCCCTTACAATCCTGAAATACTCCACAGTGAAGAACCTGTTTACAGATAAGGTTGAAGGTGGCGGAATAAGTTGTATTACTGCATCATAGGTCTCGTCGTTCTCCCTGAAGAAGGTCATGGGATCACTTCTAATGACCCTTACATTCATTGAGCCGCAGATAGTGTCACGTGCCACTTCGGCTGCCAGCAGTCCGGGATCAGGCTCAAGATAGATGAGCTCTCTGACCTGATGCTTCAGGACCTCCCCGAGATGCCTTCTGAGTCCGCCGGAGATCAGCAGAACCCTGTCGTATCCGGCACGCTGCAGGAGGGCATAATGGATATTCTCCTCTGCTGTTATCACATCATCCGGGAAGAAAAGCGGACGGTGGTCATAATACACTGTCCTCTCCCCGCTGTAAAACCCGGTTGTGATGTTTCCAAAGGGGGTGTCTGAGCTTTTCTCGACCTCCACACCACGCAGCAGCAAGCCTCTCACGGCCGGATCGGGGGGGAAGGCAAACAGCAGCACTATCGCACTGATTATCATAGCCAGTGCCGCGATCCTGATCCTGAAGGCATATGACAGCAACCAGGCTGCACTGACCGATGCAAGAAGCAGGATGAGAATGTAAAGCTGGAAGTTGGGGATCCTGAGGGTTACGGTCAGTGCCGTGATAATCCCTGCCGCCACCGATCCGGCCGTCTCCGTCCCGAAGCTGTTGCCTGAGCCGGCCAGGCCGGCAGAATGCCTGATTACAGACATCCGGACAAAGATGAGGGATGAAATGAATGTAACAGGGGCCACACTGACTGCAAGGATCACAATTGTCTGCAAAAAGTCCGGAGTCTGCCCGGGACTCAGGATTATCGCAGTCATCATCAGCAGCAGGAGTGGGGCAAGAGCAGTGCCGGCAAGAAGGGTCCATATCATCCTCTTCAATGAGGTGATTCGCGAACTTCCTCCTGTCAGGGCTCCTCCGGCAGCAATTATAAGCCAGAGCCATAGAAACAGTCCGGCAGCGGCTTCGGTGCCTCCGCCGAGTATCACTGCCTCACGCATAAGGATAAACTGGGACGCAGAGCTGACGAAACCGGTCAGCAGGAGCAGCATCCTGAATCTCCAGGCAGAAATTTCCAGGGCATCAGTCGGGGCTTGCATCGCAACATGATGGCTGTCACCAGACAGCTCCGTTTCCCTGGCGGCATGGCCTGCTGTGACTGACGGCCGGGGGACAAGCTTTTGAGCGCTCCTGATGTAATACCCCATATGCCATGTAAGGTGAATCACAGCTGCGAGGACCATTGCAATACCGGCCTCAACATGCCAGTGTTTAAGTGATTCTGCAAATGGCACCTCCCACCTGTAGGTTATCCTGAGTGCCAGAAAGAGGCCAAATATCCCTGTCACCAGGAATGATCCCAGCAGGATCCAGTTCCAGAAGCGGCGATGCGACAGCCTGGCAGTAAATCCTGAGGACGAAAGATAAAGGGTGAAGAGGTAGATAACCAGTACGGTCACTCCGATGGGCAGCACAGGATAGGTCATTGTTGCCGCTATTCGCCGAAGACGTAAGCCTCGTAGACGAAGATCTCCGTATCCTTGTTTTTCCAGCCTTCCCAGCCAATTCCGGCCTTGTCGCGCGCGCAGTAACCGAGGAACTGCTCCACGCTCCAGCCGCGCTCCTCCGCCACCTGGGGCAGCAGGGTGCCGGACCGGTAACCCTGCTTCAGGTAGATGCCGTGACGGCCAATCTTAATCTCGCTGACCGACTGTATTTTCTTCATCGGACCCAAAACGGAGATTTCAAGATGTATCGACGGGTATTCGGCACTTGTAAGCGGTGGAAACCTTGTATCACCAAAAGCGGCCTCTGTGGCCATTGCTCCAATCACCTGCCAGAGCGGCTCAGAAGAGGTGAACCGGCCTATGCATCCTCTCAGGTCACCCTCCTTTGTAATTGTAACAAAGGCTCCCAGCGGTTCTCTGAGACGTGGGGTAAGTTTGGTCTCAGACACAGCGGCTGGCTTCCTTTTATCAAGTCTTGCGGAAATTGCTTCCCTCGCAACCGAAAGCAGGGTTTGTCTCTCGGCGGCGGTGAGGCTGAATGCTTCGTCCACGGATCTGATCTGTGACGCAGCCGGTTTCTTCTCAAGCACAATTGCGTTGTAGCCTACCACCTCGTCAGATGACCCTCCGGGCGAATCGCCCGAATTTGTGTATTCCACATTGCGGAAAACAAGGCCATCACTCTTTTCCGCCAGGTAAAGAAGCACCAGCCCTGCAGGCCAGCCGCACATGGCGGTAGCCAGGTTATCAACGCCTGACGATTCAACTGACCTTATTGTACGCAGAAAACCGTCGGGATCTCCCTTTAAGATTGCATCACTTGTCATCCTGTCAACACGCCGTGCATCTTCGCCGGTGGGATAGTGCGAGAAATCACTGCTGATGACGAATAGATTATTGCCGTTGAACCACGGCTTTAGTCCTGACGCTATGGCCTTCAGGACTGTTGTGTTGCGGGTTCCGATCAGAATCGGAATAATTTCCGTAGTGGGATTGAAACGGTGCTGTATAAAGGGAAACTGCACCTCCAGGGAGTGCTCGGGACCGTGCGCTTCATCTTTTTCAATAAACCATTTGTTTGTTGATTTCAGCTTTTCTCCCAGCTCCCTGTTGACCTTAAGTGTCCCGAGAGGAGTCACCAGGTTTCCGGATGTGAAGACTGCTGCTCCCTCAAAGGCGTACCTGTGACTGACGCCGATAAGGAAAATGTTGTCATAGGCTGCGCCGGCAGGAATGGTTGCAAATCCGGCTGCCGCAGTATGACCTGAGTAAACATACCCGGCATGAGGGACCAGGATGGCTCTTACCATTGCATCAGGATCAGGCTTCCCCAATGAGGAGAAATACCCTGTAAGCTCCCTCCGGAGCCTTTCACTGTCTGATGAATAGAAGCTCCCGGACACCACGGGCTGCCTGTCACGTTCCTGTCCGAATATGTTCATGAGCGGATTAATTAACATTATCAGGATCAGACTAACCGTTTTCATAGAAAAAGCAGTTACATCCTGTAAAGTTAAATTAAAAACCTGTTAAAACGCGGGGGTGACCCGATCAGATGAGAACAATGTTCTCCTTCAGCGTATTACCGTCTTCATCAATACCGTAGAGCCGGAGCCCCACACTGCAGGTTGCATCTGCGGTGACATCCAGGAAGGGGGAAAGGGATTCCCTTACGTCCTCTTCACCCATCGAATCATACTCCTCGATGTCAAAGTAGAGATGCACAAACAATATATGATCACTCTTCTTGATCTTCGTAAGTACTTTTAAAATCTTACCCATCCATATAACAGATGAGGTATTGAAGTAATCAACATTAAACTTCAGGTTCGTGCTTTCTGCCGGATTCTTGGCATATTCAGAGGCCCACTTGTAAAGAGGTTCAAAATAACCAGAGGCATTTTCAGGCAGAGATTTGCCTGTAAATGTTAGATTTCCGGTAGCAGCCGTAAAACTTACTGCCGGTGTTTTAGAGGTTGCCTCAATTCGAATATCCTGTAATTTTACCATAACCTTTGTTTCCTTCCCTTGTCCTGCACTATTGCCCCAATGTACAAGCTAAAGGTAGCCTGTTTTTTTCGATGCTGTTCGGATTTTCGTCAAAAAAAACTAATCAGTTATCAACTTTTTTAAGCAATTTAATCAACATCGGACAACTGGCCGCGGGCTAAAAGTAAGAAACTAATGTGCTATATTTGCAGCCGTAACAAAAATGAGGATGGAAAAACTGCTCAAAACGGGAATCAGAGAGGCTGTCAGAAGCCTTTACGGCGTGGATGCAGGTGATGATCTCCTCCAGATACAGAAGACCCGCAGAGAGTTTGAGGGCGACTTCACGCTGGTGGTTTTTCCGCTGACGAAAATTTCCCGACACTCTCCGGAACAGACTGCAAATGAGATCGGAGAGTATCTTGCCGGCAGCATTCCGGCGGTCCATGGCTTCAATGTAATAAAGGGATTCCTTAACCTTCTTTTAGCTCCGTCAGAGTGGTTCGCACGACTCAATACTATGCACGCCGGTACAGGATATGGCTTCATTGAGCCGGGTCCTGAAGCAGAGACGGTTGTAATTGAATACTCATCACCAAACACAAACAAGCCGCTCCACCTGGGACACATTCGCAACAACCTGCTTGGTTACTCCCTTTCCAGAATTTGTGCTGCTGCCGGCAACAATGTAGTCAGAACCAATATTGTAAATGACCGCGGCATCCACATATGCAAGTCGATGCTCGCCTGGCAGAAGTATGGCAACAGCCGCACTCCGTCTTCGGAAGGGATGAAGGGTGATCACTTCGTTGGCGACTATTACGTACTGTTTGAGAAAAAACTGAAGGAACAGACAGAACCGCTAGTTGCAGCAGGGGCAACGCCCGAAGAGGCTCGCGAGAATGCCCCGCTTATGCAGGAGGCACGCTCACTGCTCCTTAAATGGGAAGCGGGTGATCCGGAGACCGTGCATCTCTGGCAGATGATGAACTCATGGGTATATGAGGGATTCGATGTTACATACAGGGCGCTGGGGGTGGAATTCGACAGAATATACTACGAATCAGAAACATACAAGCTTGGAAAGGAGATTGTCCTCCGGTCACTGGAAGCAGGACACCTTATCCGCAGGGAAGACGGCTCGGTTTGGATAGACCTGACGGCAGACAAGCTGGATCAGAAACTGCTTCTCCGGTCGGACGGTACTGCCGTTTACATGACCCAGGACCTTGGAACGGCTGTGATCAGGTACGACGACTATCATTTTGACCGTCATATCTATGTTGTGGGCAACGAACAGAACTATCACTTCCAGGTTCTCGCTCTGACCCTTCTGAGGATGGGCTACGAGTGGGCAAAGGGGCTGCACCATTTTTCTTACGGGATGGTTGAGCTTCCCGAAGGAAAGATGAAGTCCCGCGAAGGTACCGTTGTTGATGCGGACGACCTGGTAGCAGAGATGATAGCCACTGCCGCCGCCATGTCCCTGGAACTGGGCAAACTTGCTGGCTACAGTGACAGTGAGAAGAATAATATCTGCAGGCAGATTGGACTTGGAGCGCTTAAATACTATATCCTTAAAGTCGATCCGAAGAAGAACATGACCTTCAATCCGAAGGAGTCGATTGACTTCAACGGCAACACCGGCCCCTTCATCCAGTACACATATGCCCGCATACGGTCGGTCCTGAAAAAGGCTGAAGATACCGGAGTGACCTTTGCTGCCGGCATGGATGAGAAACTGCTCCCCAACCCCAAGGAAATCAGCGTGATTAAACTGCTGAATGATTTTCCCGCACTGGTAAAGGAGGCAGCTGCGGAACTGAGCCCGGCACTGATAGCCAATTATTGCTATGAACTGGCCAGGGAGTATAACCAGTTCTACCATGATTATTCAATACTTGGCGAAGAAGACAGCATCCTGCGCAACTTCCGGCTGCGCCTTTCGGAACTTACCGGCAGAGTGTTGGAGAAAGGGCTTTTCCTGCTTGGAATCGAAGCCCCTGAACGAATGTAAATAAAAGAATATTAGATAATTATGTTTGAAAGCCTGAGTGAACGACTGGAACGCTCCTTCAAGATTCTGAAGGGCGAAGGAGTCATATCTGAAATCAACGTGTCGGAGACCCTCAAGGATGTCCGAAGGGCGCTTCTGGATGCGGATGTAAACTTTAAAATTGCCAAACAGTTTACAGATACTGTTAAACAGAAGGCCATGGGCCAGAATGTGCTACAGGCGGTTAAACCCTCGCAGATGATGGTCAAGATAGTCCATGACGAGCTTGTGGAGCTGATGGGAGGGGAGAAGAGCGACATCAATATCAAGGCCAACCCTGCCATTGTGCTGATAGCCGGTCTGCAGGGAAGCGGTAAAACAACATTCAGCGCCAAGCTGGCAAAGCACCTGAAGAGTAAACGGGGCAAAAATCCCCTGCTGGTGGCTGGCGACGTCTACCGGCCGGCTGCAATAGAGCAGCTGAAAGTACTGGGCACACAGATTGAGGTGCCGGTGTATACAGAGGAGGGAAGCAAGAACCCGGTTGAAATTGCACGCAACGCCGTAAGGGAGGCAAAGAAAAGCGGGTATGACCTGGTTATCATCGATACTGCCGGCCGTCTGGCGGTTGACGAGGAAATGATGAACGAAATCGCTGCGGTTAAGGACGCGGTAAGCCCTCATGAGACCCTTTTCGTGGTCGATTCAATGACCGGCCAGGATGCAGTGAATACTGCATTTGAATTCAACGAACGGATTGACTATGATGGCGTTGTGCTTACCAAGCTCGACGGCGATACAAGGGGTGGGGCAGCCCTTTCAATACGTTCTGTTGTCAATAAACCTGTCAAGTTCGTCAGCACCGGTGAAAAGATGGATGCAATTGACATCTTCTATCCTGAGAGGATGGCTGACAGGATACTTGGAATGGGTGATATCGTCAGCCTGGTTGAGAAGGCACAGGAGCAGTATGACGAGGAGGAGGCCCGCAAGCTGCAGAAGAAGATTGCAAGGGACCAGTTCGATTTCAATGACTTTATCTCGCAGATTCAGCAGATAAAGAAGATGGGTAACATGAAGGACCTTATGGGAATGATACCGGGGGTAAGCAAGGCGATAAAAAACCTTGACATCGACGATGATGCATTCAAGGGCATTGAAGCAATCATCTCGAGCATGACACCGGCAGAGAGGACAAACCCGGTGCTTCTCAACGGCAGCCGCAGAAAACGCATCGCCACAGGAAGCGGTACAACCGTTATGGAGGTGAACAGGCTGCTCAAGCAGTTTGATGAGACCAGGAAGATAATGAAAATGGTAGCCAAGGGAGGGGATCTGTCGAAACTGGCACCAAAGAGGCGCTAGGCGTCTGGCATTAGGCAATAGTTATAGCATTGATAGCTCGTAGAGCTTAAAGCATTGTAGACCAGTGATATCATCGTTGAATTTGGCCGTAGGCCATTAAGCATTGTAGACAGGCAAACTGCACAATCCATAAAAATATGTACCAGATTATTGACGGGAAAAAAACTGCGGCCGTGATCCGCGGAGAAATTGCTGCCGCGGTGGCTGAGATCAAAGCGCGCGGAGAGCGTGTACCTCACCTTGCAGCTATCCTCGTTGGGAACGACGGAGGCAGCGAGACCTACGTCTCGCACAAGGTAAAGGATTGCGAAGAGGTAGGATTCAAATCAACCCTTCTGAGGATGCCTGCCACCGTTACCGAAGAAGAACTCCTGGCAAAAGTCCGTGAACTGAACCAGGATCCCGGCCTCGACGGTCTGATCGTGCAACTGCCGCTGCCTGATCATATTCGCGAAAGCAGGGTGATTGAGACAATCGCTCCTGAGAAAGATGTGGACGGGTTTCACCCGGTAAATGTGGGCCGGATGTCCGCCGGCCTTCCCTCGTTCGTTTCGGCAACACCTGCCGGAATAATGGAACTGCTGAAGCGTTACAACGTCCCTCTGAAAGGTGCTGAATGTGTTGTTGTTGGCCGCAGCAATATCGTGGGACGACCGGTCAGCATACTCATGTCGCAGAAGGGTGTTGATGCCACTGTAACTGTTGTGCACAGCCGCACCCGCAACATTGCCGAAACGGTAAGAAGAGCTGACATAATCATTGCTGCAATTGGCCATCCTGGATTTATTACTGCGGATATGGTGAAGGAGGGAGCAGTTGTGATAGATGTAGGCACAACCCGTATCGATGCCCCGGAAACAAAAGCAGGATGGCGACTCAAAGGCGACGTGGATTTTGAAAACGTAGCTCCGAAATGCTCGCTGATCACTCCTGTCCCGGGTGGAGTAGGCCCGATGACAAGGGTATCGCTGTTGCTCAATACCCTGCAGGCCTGCAAAAAGCTTTAGGCTAAAGAGGCAGGGTTAAACCGGTGAAATAGAGGTCATAACCTCCCTTTCCTCCTGACCTGTCGGATGAGAAAATCAGGAAGTGATTCTCAAACATAAGATCAACTCCCAGAACCGGCCGGTATTCATTTGCCGGAGAGTTGATCTCCGGACCCAGGTTGACAGGTGAACTCCATTTTCCGTTACGGAAGACAGAGTAATAAAGGTCAAACCCGCCATGTCCGCCCGACATCTCAGAGGCATAAACCATGTACCTTCCCCTTACATAAGGACATTTATCATCGTACATGCTGTTGATGCTGTCAACGGGAGATGGCGAAGCAGGAGGGGAGGTGAACCATTCATCCAGCTCAAGTTCCCAGGGTCTTGTTACAGAATATATATCAAAATTGCCGCCCCTGTCTGAGCAGAACCAGGCGGTGTCACCGGTTGTCCCCAGTGAGAGGTAGGCGTCATCCGACGGACTGTTGAAAAGGGTAGCCGGTACAGGAGCCTCAAACGACGGGGTGGCTGTATAAACAGGGATGTAGCTTGTAAATACAATATCAAGCCCGTTCTCGTCTGTCCGTGTGGCTGCCCCCATATACTCGAGCCCGTTACGGCTGTTGAAAAACCTGAGAGGTCCGAACTCATCGCCCGAGGAGTTGAAGACAGATGTAAGACTTTCAAGAAAAGGATCGGAGTACATATCGGAATCAACCTGAAAATATCCGGTGGTCTGACCAAACATGTAGGCTATGATCCCGCTGACAAGGTCAAATTCTCCGCCGGAACTTTTCCTGTTTGAAGAGAAAACCACCTGTCGCGTTGAATTGATGCGGGCAGCCTCAATATCCATGTTGTAGTCGTCGAACTGCGTATTGAGGCCGTCAAGCGCAATTACCGAGTCAGGAAATATTCCCAGCTCAAAGTTGATTTTCAACGGCTCCTTACGGCAACCCGTGACAGCCGTCACAATGAAAAAGACTGTAGATAAATAGATTAACCTGCTGCTCGCCATAACAGTCGTTTATTAGATAACGGAGACCGGGTATGTTTAATATCAGGCTACTAAAAAAAACCGGGCCGCGGGGCCCGGTTTTCAGAAGGTAGAATTCAGGTTAATTCTAGGGTAATATTTGGTTTGAGGGTAAGCTTCTGATATCAATTGTAAGATGAGATCCGGCTTTCGAAGGTTGCGTCACTAATGAATTTATTTTACAAAGCCCTGTTTATCATGTTTATAAAATCAACATGCTGTTGATAATTGACAACCTTAGGGCGTTGACCGAGTCATTAATGTATTACATTTGCACAATATTTTCAGGGGAGATGGAAGAAGAGAGATACGGTTTTGTACATGACAGTGAGGTGGAAGAGGTTATACTCCGGTTTGAAAAAATGCGGAAGAATAAGGAGACCTGCTATTTCGATGTCATTGAATTTGAGACCATTATAGATTATTACCTGGAAGGGAACAATCCTGTTCATGCCTTCGAGGCTACATCCCTTGCCTGCGAACTGCATCCCAATTCCGTTCCGATACTCATCAGAAAAGCACGGGTTCTGCTTGAAAAAGGCAGGGCGACAGAAGCACTTACAATTTCCAAGAAGCTTGAAAACATCGAACCGGGTAATTGTGACATTTACCTGTGCAAGGCGACTGCCCTCGCCATGATTGGTGACATCAGCGGTGCCCGACGTGTTTTCGACCTGGCCCTCGAAACCGATTCGGAAGACCAGGAGACAATCCTGTACAGCATCACTTCAGTGCTGCAGAATCTGAATTTCCATGAGGAGATGATTCCCTACCTCCACAGGCTGGCTGACCTTGAGCCCGATTTCCAGGCTCACCTTTATGATCTCGCTTATGCTTATGATAAAAAGGGTGATCTTAAGACCAGCATCAGGTACTATACAATGTACCTGGAGGAAGACCCTTATTCAGACAGCGCCTGGTATAATTTAGGGATAATTTACAATAAGACAGGTGATTACGGGAAGGCTATCGAAGCATATGACTTCGCGTTGGCACTAAACCCTGAAAACACCTTCGCCCTGTTCAACAAGGCCAATATCCTCAGCAACCTTGAGAAGTACAGTGAGGCAATGGATGTTTACCGCGCTTTTGTTGAGGAGGAACCTGACAGCCTGGAGGGACTTACATATCTTGCCGAGTGCTATGACAAGACCGGCGATGAGGTGATGGCGCGCAAGTACTACACTGAAGCAATCGACATCACCCCCGATTTTCCGGACCCCTGGTACGGTCTCGGACTCCTCTCCCTGACCCGAAACAGGCCGGCAGAGAGCATCAGCCCGCTGAAGAAGGCAATAGAACTCGATCATGAGAACCCTGACTATTGGTTCTCATTGGGCAAAGCCCACATTATGCTTGGCAACATCAAGGAGGCAGTCAGATGCTGGGTTGAAGCAATTATGCTTGACGGCTACTACGACGAAGCATGGATCGAAATAGGCATAGTTGTAATGATGACCGGTACATATAAGGCTGCCATCCGGATACTCAGGAATGCCGCAAAAGTCAGCGGAGACCTGCCCGGAACATATTTCCTCCTGGCTTCCGCATACCTTCATGCAGGAAACCTTACCGAAGCTGCCCGGAACCTCATTAAGGCCGTCAGGCTTGATAATGAGGTCCTCGAAGAATACGCTGTTCTGCTTCCTGAGGAGAAGCTGACAAATGCAATGAGAAGACTGTTCCGGAAAACAAATTAAGATATGAAAGAAGCCCGAAAAGTACTGACGCATATTCCCGTGAGGCCTGAAAAGCCCAGGAAAGAAGGACTCACAATGGTTATGGATAAGGGTCTGAGCATCAGGGAGGCTGAAGACTTCGCCGCAGTGGGCAGCGAGTATGTCGACTTCGTAAAGCTGGGTTTCGGAACATCAGTGATCACCCCGGGAGTTGATAAGAAGATCAGGATCTATCATGAGGCAGGCATGACCGTCTACCTGGGCGGAACACTGTTCGAGGCGTTCATAATCAGGGGCCTCTATAATGAATACGTCGAACTGCTGAAAGAGTCGGGCGTCAGGATGGTTGAGATCTCTGACGGGTCCTACGAGTTCGAGCACAGCGACAAGCTTGAGTATATCAGGAAACTGTCCAAAGAGTTCACTGTAATCTCCGAAGTCGGGTCGAAAAAGAAAAACATAATCTATACCCCCGACCAGTGGGTTGAGATGATGAAGGCAGAACTGGAAGCCGGGTCTGTGAAAGTCATCGCTGAAGCCCGCGAATCCGGCACGATAGGGATTTATAACGATGACGGCTCGGTGAACCTCGGGCTTATCAATGCCATTTCAAAAGAGATAGGCTTCGAAAATGTGCTCTGGGAAGCCCCTCTCAAGCAGCAGCAGGCGTGGTTCATCACTAACTTCGGAGCTAATGTCAATCTCGGGAATATTGCTCCCAATGAGATCATAGCACTGGAATCGCTGAGGCTGGGTCTGAGAAGTGACACCTTCTTCAGCTTCCTTCCCGAAGAAATGAAATGAGACTCTACGGAATTATAGGATTTCCGCTCGGACACTCATTCTCTCAGAAACATTTCACCGAAAAATTTGAAAGGGAGAAAATCCCTGATCATTCATACCGCAAGTTCGAACTGCCTGATATTGCCATGCTTCCACGTCTGCTGGAGAGTGAGCCCGACCTCTGCGGATTTAATGTCACAATTCCCTGGAAGGTGAAGGTAATGGATTACCTCGACGAAGTGGATGACATCGCTTCCGAGATAGGGGCAGTGAACACTGTGAAGGTTACCCGCCGTGACGGGAAACCATGGTTGAAAGGCTACAACACGGACGCTCCCGCTTTCAGGGAGTCGCTCCTCGAAAACCTGATCACACTGCCTGAGACAGCCCTGGTGCTTGGCACCGGGGGTGCTGCCAAAAGTGTTATTCATACGCTCATAGACCTGAATATCATTGCAATACCGGTATCACGGCACGCCGTGAGAGGCGGTTATTCATATGATGAGCTGCCTTGTGAGGTGATCAGTGAGGCGGGAGTAATTGTAAATACAACCCCCCTGGGAATGGCACCCGCAACAGATTCCCTGCCACCGATAGATTACAGTTGCCTGAGAGAAGGGCAGTTGTTGTTCGACCTTGTGTACAATCCTCCCGTGACGGCTTTCCTCGAAAAGGGGGAGGAACAGGGATGTTTTACAGTAAATGGCGGAGAGATGTTCCTGATCCAGGCCGGACTGGCGTGGTCAATATGGAATGAGTAGGATTGACAGGTGCAGCAGGTGATTCAGTTACACATGGAATACGGATCATAATCCCCTTTCCTGTTTCTCTGACGCTGTCGGACCCCCGGAAATCTTCAGCAAGCAATTCCTGAATGTTATATCAGCTCGAAAATCTCTTTTGGATATTCAATTGCCGTAAGTGACAGTCCGTGTGCCGGGGCTGACTGTCCGGCCATCCCTCGGTCCTTGCCTTGCAGAATTGCCTCAAAATCAGAGAGTGACAGCTTGCCCCGTCCGGCAGGAATGAGAGTGCCCACTATAGCCCTTACCATGTTCCTCAGGAAGCGGTCAGCAGTGACCGTGAAGATCATTTTTCCCGGCTCCTCATGCCAGCGGGCATGTGTGACACGGCAGATGTTTGTTTTGTTCCCGCCGTGAAGCCTGCTGAAGCTTGTGAAGTCGCTGTGTGTAAGCAGAATGGCCGCTGTCTCATTCATTATGTCAACATCCAGCTGCCAGTAAAGCAGCCATGCGGTATCAGAAACAAACGGATCCTTTTCCCTGGTGATCGTGTAGGTGTATGTCCTTGCGGTGGCGTCAAACCTTGCATTGGCATCGGGCCTGACCTTCAGGATCTTCCTGATCGCTATGTCGTCGGGCAGAAGACCGTTCAGATTGTACAGGAATTGGCCGTCGCCGTCCAGATCGTTTCGTGCGGCATCAAAATGAGCGCAAAAGAACGAGGCGTGCACCCCTGTGTCGGTGCGTCCTGCTCCGGTGACCTGTATCTGTGACGCCAGGACGGTGCTCAGCGCCTTTGTCAGGACCCCCTGAACAGTATGTTTGCCGGGCTGGATCTGCCAGCCGTTGTAGGCGGTGCCGCGGAAGGAGAGAAATATGAAGTATCGTGTCATCTCTGTGCAAAAATGCAAAGATAGCTAAAGAACATTGCCTGTCCGGTTCAATTTGACTAAATTGCGCGGATCTTTAAACACTGAACAGATGAGCGACCCGGAACTTAAAAGAGGCTTTGCCAGTGACAACAATTCAGGTGTCCACCCGGCTGTAATGAAGGAACTGCTGCGCGTGAACAGGGGACATGTGGTGGGGTATGGCGATGATCCGTTCACGGAAAAGGCGAAGGACCTGATCAGAAAAGAGCTGGGCGGAGAAACGGATATCTTTTTTGTTTTTACCGGCACCGGGGCCAATGTGCTTGGACTATCGGGAGTCCTGAAATCATGGAACTCAGTTCTTACTGCGCATACAGCTCATATTGAGACTGATGAGTGCGGTGCCCCGGAGAAATTCGCAGGATGCAAAGTGCTCAGCGTAGATACGCCGGATGGCAAAATCACACCGGAGATGCTCACCAGGCATATGCACGGGTTCGACTTTGAGCACCATAGTCAGCCGAAGGTGATTTCGATCTCCCAGGCTACGGAGATGGGAACTGTTTATACTCCCGGCGAGGTGAAGACGCTGGCTGACTTCGCCCATAAGCACGGCATGCTGCTGCATATGGACGGGGCACGGATTGCCAACGCCGCAGTCACTCTTGGAGTGCCGTTCAGGGCCTTCACTACCGACGCAGGAGTGGATATCCTTTCATTCGGTGGTACCAAGAACGGAATGATGTACGGTGAGGCTGTCTGCTTCCTCAGGCCAGGTCTTTCGGATGGGTTCAAATACCTGCGTAAGCAGGGGATGCAGCTTGCCTCAAAGATGCGCTTCATCGCTGCTCAGTACATCGCCTATCTCTCAGGCGGCCTGTGGAAGGAGTGTGCAGAGCATTCAAACAGGATGGCGCGCGAGCTGCAGAAGAGACTCAGGGAGATAAACGGCATAAAGATCACCCAGAAGGTGGAAGCTAACGGCGTCTTTGTGATAATGCCTGACCGGGTGGCAGCACTCCTCAGCAGGGAATATTTCTTCTACCCGTGGAATGAGCAGATATCCGAATACCGGCTGATGACCAGCTGGGATACATCTTCAGATGATGTTCAACAGTTTATTGAACGTCTGAAAGTTATACTTTACGAGGAAAAATAATCGCACACAGAATTCTATCTGCCTGCAGGGGACAGCAGCATGCTGTCGCCATAGCTTAAAAAGCGGTACCCGGAAGTTAGGGCATGGTCATATATTTTCTTCCATGAATCACCTGTGAAGGCAGCAACCAGCAGAAGCAGGGTGCTGTGAGGCTGATGAAAGTTGGTGAGCATACTCTGTACCATTCTGAACCTGTACCCGGGAACAATTATTATGTCTGTCTTTGCCTCCAGAACATCCTTGCCGTCACGTTCCAGTTGGGTCAGTAGCAAATCTATTGCCTCGGAAGGTGTTACATTCGCCTCAGTTTCATATGGCTCCCACTGGGATACGGAAGGAATTCGGTTAGAGGGCCACCTTCCTTCTGCTGAGCTCAATCCGAGCCAGTAGAGGCTTTCAAGTGTCCGGACGGTGGTGGTACCCACTGCAGTGATTTTACTCTCCCTGAGCCTCTCCAGGGTGGCCCTGGAGACAAAAAAATGCTCGCTGTGCATCATGTGGTCGGCTATCAGCTCCGATTTAACCGGTCTGAAAGTGCCGGCGCTGACATGAAGGGTCACCTCAGCATGGCCGATGCCATTCTGCTCCAGGGCCTCCATCACCGCCGGGGTGAAGTGCAGTCCTGCAGTTGGTGCTGCCACGGAACCGTTAATGCGAGCATAGGTGGTCTGATAGGTCGACTTATCGCTCTCCTCATCAGACCTGCCAAGATAAGGAGGAATGGGCATATGTCCCATATCCTCAAGCACCTGCGCAAAGGAGAGGCTGCTGTCATCCCAGCTGAAGCGGACAATAAACGAATCGCCGTGGGAACCGGTCCTTTCAGCTGTCAGTATGTACTCTCTGCCGGCATGTGTGAACCTCGATTCAAGGAGGCCTTTCTTCCAGCGCTTCAGGTTGCCTATCAGACACTTCCACTCAACAGGGCCGCCGGATGAGAGATTCATTGAAAATTCGCCTGGAATGTGCGGCTCCAGGCAGAAAACCTCTATTGCAGCGCCGCTCTCCTTGCGGAAGATCAGTCTCGCGCGGATAACCCTTGTATTGTTGAAGACCATAACAGCATCCCTGTCAACCACTGAAGGGAGCTCCCGAAAGACCCTGTCACTGATACTGTCTCCATCCCAAACCAGCAGCTTTGAGGCATCCCTTTCGGTCAGGGGATACTTCGCTATGCGCTCATGAGGAAGGTCATAGGTGTAGTCAGCAATCCTTATGTTTCCGCTGTGGTTTTTCATTTTTCGGGACGCGCAAAAATAGCTAATTTTGAGATCAGTTGATTAATCATGAAAGAGAACCGCAGCACCAGAACCACCAGTGGCAACAGGCCGGCGAGGGAGATCGACCTGCACCTGAAACCCGGCCATTCCGGTCCGGAGGCATTGGAGAGGCAGCTGGCACGTGTCAGGGGCGAACTCAACAGCGCCATCAGGGCTGGAGAGAAGGAGATAATCCTTATACATGGTTCAGGAAACGGAATACTGAGGGATGAGATCAGGGCTTTAATTGAGGCCGGTTATCCATCATGCTCATGTCATGATGCACCGTTTTCCAGGTACGGATTCAACGGAGCCACAGCAGTAACGATCAGAAAGTAACAGGCAGGATTGACGGTTACTCGTACTGGTCAGGCATCTCTGTCTTGCCATAGGTGTAATAGGGCACATCCGTGAAACCTCCGAGCTGTCTGTACCAGGCCGGGGAGACAACAGTGCCGTCGGGCTTCAGCAGCGTCCGCTCATAGACAGCATAGACCGGATTGAATAGAAGGTCGGTCACTCCCACAGTGAAGAGCGGCTCTGACACATCGCCTGCAGGAGCCTCTTCCCTGACCTTCACGTCAAGACCGTTATAGGTGAGGAGTTCCCTGAGGAATTCCATCCTCTCCCTTTTTGTATTGGCTTCGACAATTGTGCACCTCGTACCGTCAATCTCACCGGTTATATGCTTTGCTGAAGATAGTATTGCCATGGTTCCGCCGTTTTAAATACCGTAACTTAAGTTTCTGATCATTTCAAAGAGACCGCTTGCAAAACCTGTCACAACAATGCCGGCAATACAGATTGCCAGGCCGAGCTTTTCCATGAAATCGCTTTTGAATGCAGGAACCGGCGATTCGTTTTTGTTGATAAACATGGCCTTGACAACCAGGAGGTAGTAATAAAGCGCAATTATCGTATTGAGAACCGCGATTGTCACAAGCACATAGAAACCCTTCTCAGCTGCCGCGATGAAGAGGAAAAACTTCCCGAAGAAACCTGCTACAGGAGGTATTCCCGCGAGTGAGAACATCGCAAGCATCATTGTGATGCTGAGGCCCGGGTTGGTTCTGTAAAGACCGTTATAGTCATCCATGCTCTCCTTTCCGGTCTTTTCGGCAATGACTGAGATCACACCGAAGGCAGCCAGGTTGGAGAAAATGTATACAAGGGCGTAATATATCACGGTTGTCATCCCGAGACGGTTTCCGCCAATAAAGCCAAGAAGGAAGAATCCCGCCTGTGCAATTGAGGAAAAGGCAAGGAATCTCTTCATATTCTTCTGCCTCAGGGCAAACAGGTTACCAATAGTGATCGTCATTACTGCAATCACCCATATGACCTTCTCCCACGTTACTGAAATAACCGGGAAGACCCTGAAGAGTATGATTATGAAAATGAAGGCTGCCGCGCCCTTGCTCACAACCGAAAGGTAAGATGTCACATTCACCGGGGCACCTTCATACACGTCGGCAGTCCAGAGATGGAAGGGGACAAGCGACATCTTGAATCCCATCCCCGCAAAAAAGAAGATGAAACCCAGTATCACAAGAGGTACTGAGGTCAGTGTTGCTGCCACTTCGGTGAAGTAAAGCGAGCCGGTAACGCCGTATATCATTGAAAGTCCGAAAAGTAGAATACCCGATGAGAGGGTGGAGGAGAGGATCAGCTTTATCCCTGCCTCGGCAGACCTGTTCTGATACCGGTCAAAGGCGGCAAGTGCTGCCAGTGGTATCGTTGCAAGCTCGATGCCAAGGTAGAACATCAGGAAGTGCCCGGATGAGATCATGAAATTCATCCCGATAAGTGTTGAGATGAGAAGCATGAAATACTCATGGATCTTATTCCTGTTCTCAGGCCTGCCAAGCCATGTATATGACTGGATGAGCACTATCAGTGTCCCGATGTTGAGAATGTTCTTCATCAGGGTAGTTGTGCCGCTGGCCTGGTACATGCCTCCGAAGAGAGTGCCGGTGGCAGCCGGCAGGAATCCGACTGCAGTCACGATCGCAAACAGAACTACGGCAATGCCTTTTATCTTTTCCTTGTTCCGTTCGCCGGTAAACACCTCTGCCACCAGGATGAAAATAAAGGCGAGGGTCAGAACCAGCTCATGGCGCATTATAATAAAGCTTTCTGGATTCATTTTTGCAGGTTTAAATATATTCCTGTAAGTCAGTAGTTTAAAGCAATTTGTCAATAATAGGAAGAAGGCTCTCGCGAATCAGGTTGGATAAACCCAGCGGGGCCATCCCGATATACACAATTCCCGCAATGAGAGTGACAAGGGAAAGCTTCTCATACCATTTCGCATCTCCCAGGGTCAGGAAGTGGTTGTCTTTTATCGGTCCCAGCAGCAGAATGGCCACCACTCTCAATATGTAGACTGCCGTTATCACAATTGATGATACCGCAATGATTGTTGCCACCCTGTGGAATGTGTCGGGATGTTCGAAAGCACCGAAGAAGATGTTCATCTCGGCCACGAAGCCGCTCAGGCCGGGAAGACCGAGGGAGGCGAGACCGGCAATAACATATGCCACACCCAGGAAGGGGATGACCTTCATCAGTCCGCCCATTTCATTGATCATCCTTGTATGGGTTCTTCCGTAGATCATGCCGATGAGTGCAAAGAAGAGTGCCGTCATCAGGCCGTGCGAGATCATCTGAATGACAGCACCGGTCATTGCCGTCTTGTTCATCATCAGAACCGCAAAGAGTACCATGCCGCAATGGCTGACCGAGGAGTAGGCATTGATATATTTGAGGTCCTTCTGCACTATTGCGCCGAAAGCACCGTAGACTACGCTTATTGTTGTCAGGATGATGAATATCCATGCCATCTCGCTGGCTGCCTCAGGCATCAGGAACATCGCCACCCTGAATGCGCCGTAGCCGCCCAGTTTCATGAGCACGCCGGCATGTAGCATTGATACCGCTGTGGGAGCCGAGGAGTGGCCGTCAGGTGACCATGTATGAAGCGGAAAGAGTGCCCCGAGAACGCCAAACCCGACAAATGTGAAGGGAAAGAACCACCGCTGGGCCTCAATCGGAATCGTAACCTTGGATATCTCGAGTATGTTGAATGTGAGTTCTCCGCCGCCGGGGGCTGAGTTGAAGTATATCCCGAACAGGCCTACCATAAGCAGTGCCGATCCTCCCATGAGCATAATCGTCAGCTTCATGGCAGAATACTCCTTCGGGCCGCTGCCCCAGATACCGATCAGAAGGTACATCGGGATCACAGCAACCTCGTAGAACAGGAACATTGTAAACAGGTCGAGCGAGATGAAAAAACCGAAAACTCCGGTTGCGAGCAGGATCAGTGAAATGAAGAACTCCTTCTTGAGATCTTCCATCTCCCAGGATGCAAAAACGCCCGCAAATACAACAGTGGATGTAAGGGCAATCATTGCAACCGAAATGCCGTCGACGCCGACTGTATAATAGATGTTTAGGCTTTTGAACCACTCGAAACTGCTCATAAGCAACATCTCATCCGTATTGCCGCTCTTCCTGAGACTTATGTACAGGGATACAATTACAAATGAGAGAATTAGCTGCAGGCCCATGCCAATCGCCGAGACAATCTTTGTCTGCCGGGCATCTTTTACAAGCAAGATTCCTGTTATCGTAAGTAACGGAATTATTACCAGCCAGGATAGAATATTCATGATATCTGTCGTATTTCTGCTTGTTGTTACTACTTAACCAGGTAAATGAAAACTATTGCCAGGACAATCACCCCGGAAATGAATACATAACCGTACTTCTGAAGCTGTCCTGACTGCAATCCCTTTATCATTGATGAGACCGACTGTGTCACGTCTGCAATGCCGTTCATCGTGCCGTCAACGATATGCCTGTCAAACCATGCAACAGGCTGGGAAATTCGCCTGAAGATGATCTTTTTTGTAATGAAAATATATACTTCGTCGATGTAGAACTTATTATATGCCCAGTTGTACCCGTGCCTGAAGAGAGATGCCATGCGCTCCGGAAGGGCTGTCTCCTTTTTGTACATCACCCAGGCAAGACCGATGCCCAGGAGGCCAACGGCAACTGAAGGTATAGCAATGCTCCACTCAATGTGCGACTCGAATGGCACCCCGTCAGAGGTCACCAGGCTGCTGAATGGCAGGAATCCGGCAAAGACGGAGCCGAATGCAAGGATAATGAGAGGCACTGTCATTGTTGCAGGCGACTCATGGGGAGTGTGATGGTAGTGCCTGTCATGTCCGTGAAACACTGAGAAATAGAGCCTGAACATATAAAATGCTGTCAGGCCTGCCACGGCATATTCTATTGCGAAAAGTACTTTATTATGATGGAACGCAGCTGTCAGGATTTCATCCTTGCTGAAGAAGCCCGAGAGTGGGGGCACGCCTGCGATTGTAAGGCATGCAATCAGGAAGGTTATGTTGGTGACCGGCATATATCGCCTCAGTCCGCCCATATCACCCATGTTGTTGCTGTGCACCGCGTGAATCACCGACCCTGCACCGAGGAACAGCAGGGCCTTGAACATTGCATGATTGAAAAGATGCCAGTTCGAAGCCATGTAACCGAGACCGTCATGCCCGCCGTACCCTGAAACGCCCAGGCTGAAGATCATATAGCCTATCTGGGATATAGTGGAGTAGGCAAGCACCCTTTTGATATCTGTCTGAACCAGGGCAATAACAGCAGCAAAGAGCGATGAGACTGCGCCTACCCAGGCTATAATGTGAAGCGCCTCCGGTGCCGTGAAATAATATACCGGGAACATCCTGGCCACCAGGAATACACCTGCCACTACCATTGTGGCAGCATGAATAAGGGCCGAAACGGGAGTCGGACCTTCCATTGCGTCAGGCAGCCAGATATGAAGCGGGAACATTGCCGACTTACCGGCACCGCCAATGAAAATGAAAATCATTGACCATGTCATCAGTGACATCCCCATGAATACCGCTCCCCCGGTGCTCGTTATTGCCGGTCCGCTGAGATCTGTAAGTGTAACAAAATCAAAGGTCTTTGTTGTAAATGACAGTATCAGTATCCCTACCAGGAATCCCATGTCGGCAAACCTTGTCACAATAAATGCCTTCTTCGAGGCGGCAACGGCGCTTGGCCTGTCATAATAAAATCCGATGAGCAGGTAGGACGACACCCCTACAAGCTCCCAGAAAATGTACATCTGGAAGATGTTTGTTGCCACTACAAGTCCCATCATCGAGAATGTAAAAAGTGAGAGGAAGGCATAATAGCGCTCAAACCCCTTTTCGCCCTTCATGTAACCGAGACTGTAAATGTGCACCATCAGCGAAACAGTGCTTATCACAACCAGCATCATCACGGAAATCGGGTCAAGAAGCACACCCACATCGATGTGCAGGTGATCCGAGAGATTCAGCCACACCGCGTTGGCAGCCACGATCTTCTGGAAGCCTCCTCCACTGAAGCCTCCGCCGCTGAAATAGGCTATTGCCGTATACCAGGAGAGGAGAGTCACCACCCCCAGTGAAAAAGTGCCTGCAAGGCCTGCCGGAAGGCCTTTCAGCCTCATGCCGAACAGGCTCAGTACAAGGAATGTGACAAAGGGAATTATCAGAATCCAGGTCGTATATCCGAAATCAGTCATCATCTCTTTGCTGTTATCAGTATTTCATTTGATTGACATCTTCAACATTTATGGTAGTAAACCTCCTGTAAATGTTGATGATTATTGCAATGGCCACCGCTGCTTCGGCAGCTGCGACGGCAATAACAAACAGACTGAAGAAATGACCCTCCAGTTTTCCCGGGAACAGATACCTGTTGAATGCCAGAAAATTGATATTGACAGAGTTGAGTATCAATTCAACCGACATAAGCATCGTTATCAGGTTCCTCCTGGTGAGGAAACCGTAAACGCCGGTGAAGAACATTACCGTGGCCATGACAAGGTAAAACTCCAGTTGTATTCCTGAATTCATAGTCTTTATCGTGTGTTATTTCGCTGGTTCATCTTTGTGTGGGCTTCCCTTCTTGGCAATTACTATTGCCCCGATCATCGCCGCAACGAGCAGTATCGAGATCACCTCAAACGGGAGCACATAGCCGTCAGGCCCTGTCTCAAGCAGGCTCCGGCCAATGAGATGCATGTCAATCTCTGCTGCGGCAGCCGTGCCGGCAGAGAATGAATGGTCAAGTATCGTTGTGATCACGACAACCGCACCTGCAACGGCTGCCAGTGCGGAGAAGATGGCTTTTTTTGCCTCAATCCGTTCAAACTTGTGACTTATCTGGCTGGTAAGCAGTATCGAGAAGATTATCAGTACCACGATACCACCGGCATAGAGCGTCAGCTGGACCGCAGCCATGAACTGGTAATTAAGCAGGAAATAGAGTCCTGCAGTGGCGATGAGCACTATCAGCAGTGATGTGGCTGCACGCAGAATCCTCCTGCTGGTGACCGTCAGGACTGAGAAGACCACAATTACAATGGCGAAGATTGCGAACATTATCTCATTGGCTTCCATTATTCAACTCCTTTCATGATTTTTGAACCGGGCTGGTTCAGGACCTTTGTAAGTTTCGTGCGGTCAAATACTGCGTGCTCAAACTCCTGCCCGAACGCAAGGGCCTGCGAGGGGCAGGTCTTGACGCAAAGTCCGCAGAATGTACACATTCCCAGGTGATAGATGTGCCTGTCAATGATCCTCTGTTTTTTCCCCTCTTCACTGACAATGGATGCTGAGATAACCTCTATTGAACCGTTGGGACAGTTGATCTCGCATATTCCGCACCCAGTACACTTGTGCTCATTCTTTTCATTGTGAGGCATGATGACCTCACCCTTGAACATGTCAAACATCTTCAGATCCTTCCGGTTGTTCGGATACTGCTGTGTGACGGTAGTGCCGGGTTTGACAAAGTATTTTCCCGTAACACTCAATCCTGCCAGCAGCGACCTGATCCCGCTGAAGATACCCCTGAAATATTCTGTAAAACTGTTCATTAGCTTATCTGTCACTGTTTTTAAATCTTCCTACCAGTGCAGTCCTGTAAGTACAAGGAATGCCATCAGAAGCAGGTTAAATATGTTAATGGGAAGAAGGTATTTCCATTCAAGAGTCAGCAACTGGTCAATCCTGAGCCTCGGAAAGGTCCATTTCAGCCACATCATCAGGAAAACAATAAAAAAGGTCTTTGTCAGGAACCAGACAATTGGCGGGATGAAATCCATCACAGCATTGAACCCGTCCCACCCGAAAACGTGCAGCGGCATCCATCCGCCGAAAAAGATGGTGGCTGCAATTGCTGCCACAATGAACATGTTAATGTATTCGGCAAGGAAGAAGAAGGCGAACTTGATCCCCGAGTATTCGGTGTGATAACCCGCTGTCAGCTCTGACTCTGCCTCGGCCAGGTCAAAAGGTCCCCTGTTGGTTTCTGCAGTCCCTGAAATTATATAGATAACAAATGCGATTACAGCCGGGATGTGGCCCTTGAAAATAAACCAGCCCCATCTCTGTCCCTCAATGATCTCCGAGAGCTGCATCGTTCCTGCCAGCACGACCATTGTGACAAGGGCCAGCCCGACAGAGAGTTCGTAGCTGACTATCTGTGCACCGCTTCTCATTGCCCCGATGAGTGAATACTTGTTGTTGCTTGCCCAGCCTGCCAGGAGCACCCCGATGACCCCCATTGAGGAGATTGCCATAAGGTAGAATACACCTATATTCAGATCGACGGCATGAAGTCCTTTTGCAAACGGAATGGCTCCGATAGCCATGAATGATGCTATAATGACTACGAAGGGTGCAAGGTTAAACAAAGCCCTGTCTGCATTCTTGATCGGCACCAGCTCAACAAACAGCAGTTTGACGAGGTCAGCAACGGTCTGAAACATACCACCGGGACCAACCCTGTTGGGACCGAGGCGGTTCTGCATCAGTGCGCAGACTTTTCTTTCGGCGTAAACGAGGAAGAGGCCCACAATCGCATAGAATGTGAGGATTGCTATCCCGATGAGAATCATCTCAATAGCAACAGCCCAGCCGGGTGACATCGAGGCCCTCAGGCTGCTGTCAATCCAGGCGGTAAATGATGAAAAGTCGTATATACTGAACTCCATTGCAGATTCCTTTGTTGAATTACCTGTCTATATCCGGGATAATTAAGTCGAGCGAACCGTTGATGGCTACCAGGTCAGCTATTTTGGAGCCCTGGGACATCAGGTTCAGCGGGGCGAGATGAACGAAGTTGGGAGACCTGAACTTGACCCTGTAGGGATTCTTGTTCCCGTCGCTTACTATATAAACACCAAGCTCGCCTCTGGCCGTCTCAACACTCTGATAGTATTCACCTTCGGGCAGCTTGATCACCGGCTTCATCTTCTCGGCATAGGAACCGGCAGGGATGTTATCAATGAGCTGTTCGATTATGTTCATCGATTCCCACATCTCGTCCATTCTTACCTTGTACCTGTGGAATGAGTCGCCTTCGTCATAAAGTATCTCTTTGAATGTGACCCTGTCATAGGCACTGTAAGGGTTGTGCTTCCTGACGTCGCACGAGAAACCTGAAGCTCGTCCCACCGGCCCTGTCAGGCCCCATGCTATTGCCTGTTCCCGGTTGACGACACCAATATTTTTGAGGCGTTCCTGGAAAATTACATTTCCAGTGAGGAGCCTGTCATACTCCGGCAGCGTCTTCCTGAAATAGCTGATAAACTCCTTTGTTCTCTTCTGGAAGTTGGGGTGAATGTCATTCATCAGACCGCCGGGGCAGTTGTAGCTCACAATCATCCTGCCGCCGCATGTCTCCTCGAAGATGTCAAGTATCATCTCGCGGTCACGCAGACCGTAGAAGAAGCATGTGAGACCGCCCAGGTCCATCCCGAATGTGGCCCAGAAAAGCTGATGCGACTGAATCCTTGTAAGTTCGCTCAGAATCGTCCTGACAACCTTCACACGGTCAGAGACTTCAATGCCCAGGGCATTTTCAACTGCGAGGCAGACCGCTTCATTGTTGATGTGGGCCGAAAGATAATCCATCCGGTCTGTGAGGTGAATGATCTGGGGGTAGGTGATGCTCTCGCACATCTTCTCGATACCCCGGTGTATGTAGCCGATATGCGGTTCCACATTCCGGACTGTCTCGCCCCTGAGCGATACAACCAGCCTCAGCACCCCATGGGTTGATGGGTGCTGGGGCCCCATGTTGATCACATACTCCTCCTGCTCAGGAACCGGCGCTTTTACTGCTTCTTCCATAATCTACTTGGCAAGAATGTTTATATCGTCTTTATAATCCTTTCTGAGCGGATAGCCCCAGGTGCTGTCAAGAAAAAGCCTCCTGAGGTCAGGGTGATTCCTGAATCTTATGCCAAGAAGGTCAAATGCTTCCCTTTCATGAAACTCAGCGGCAGGCCAGAGTCCGCACAGTGAATCAATCTCCGGATTTTCCCGGTCTGAAACCCTGGTTTTGAGCACAATCATATGGTTGTGAACAGTAGACCTGAGATGGTACACAGTTCCCAGTTCGGAACCGTAATCCATCCCGGTGATTGATACAAGCATATCCAGGGCCGTATCACTGTGGTTTTTAAGTTTCTCCGCAACAGTGTAAAGCTCAGTGGGGAGGAGCGTTATTTCTACAAACTGTTTACCCTGCACTACCTGTGCATCAGGAGCTAGAGTGGCTGCCAGCGCAGCAAGCTGAGTTTTTTCCATTTGAGCGATTACAGTGAATTATGTGACTGGCTGCGTTTTCTGCGTGACTTGATTGTCTCCGTGCCTATCTTCCTCTGCAGCTGCATCATGCCGTACAGGAGGGCTTCCGGCCGTGGAGGGCAACCCGGTATGAATACATCAACAGGAATAATATGCTCAACTCCCTTTACAACATGATAGGAGTTGAGATAAAAAGGTCCGCCGGAGATGGCGCATGCTCCCATAGCCACAACGTACTTGGGCTCTGACATCTGGTCATAGAGCATTTTAAGCACCGGAGCCATTTTGTTTGTGATTGTGCCGGCAATTACAATCACATCAGCCTGCCTGGGGCTGGCACGGTAGACTTCCATTCCGAAACGGGCGAAATCATGCCGCGGAGCCCCTGCAGCCATCATCTCGATGCCGCAGCAGCTTGTGGCAAAAGTGAGAGGCCACAGTGAGTTTTTACGCCCCCAGTTGATTACGTCGTCTATCCTGGTCAGGAATACGTTCGTCCCGGAATCCTGCAACTGTTTCAGGGTCTCATTGTCCCTGAACTCCTCATCCTTAATTCCTTTCATTCCCATGTGAGTGCATGTTTTTTCCAGGCGTAGGCTAGACCCAGTCCCAAAATCAGTATGAAGACCACTATTTCAATAAAGGCAACCATTCCCATTTCCTTCATTACTGTGGCCCAGGGAAACAGAAAAACTATCTCCACGTCAAATACAAGGAACAGGATTGCAAAGAGATAATACCCGACATTGAACTGAAGCCAGGTGGTACCCTTTGTGGGGATGCCGCATTCGTAGGGATCAAATTTCTGGGGTGCAAATGAGCTGGGAGCTACAATGCCGGAAAAGATCAGTACCAGTCCGACAAAAATAGCCCCTACAAGAAACAGAAGAACCAGGGCTTGATAATGCATATCCGTTTTTTATTGAGTCAGGTTAAAACGGCCGTAAAGGTATCTTTCCGGCTTTTTAAAGAAAGCAATAATGATATTTATCACTTGCCTGTGAATCTAAAAACAGAAATGACGGTCACTTAATGATTGCTTTTCATTCACCTGTTGCCGGAGGGGACGTTTGTGCAGCCGTGTTTAAGGTGCGTTGGTGGCTGCAGGATTTTATCCGGCTTAAAGAGTTATATTTGTGCGGGCAGGCCGGTCCGTCGCTCTGACACTTGTGTCGGGGAGGAAAGTCCGGGCAACAGAGAGCACCATCCTTCCTAACGGGAAGATATCCGAAAGGGTATGGCAGTGTAACAGAAAACAACAGTCCGCCAGCTGGCGGATAATGGTGAAAAGGTGAGGTAAGAGCTCACCGGTCGCGGCGGTGACGTCGCGAGCCGTACACCCGATGGGTTGAAAGACCATGTATACCGGCGCTTCAGGGCTGCTCGCCCGAGCCGGGGGGTAGGTCGTACGACCCCGTCAGCAATGACGGGGCAAGATAAATGACGGACCGGGAGGCATAATCCTCTTGCAGGAACCGCATCCCGACAAAACCCGGCTTACAGGCCTGCCTTGAAATAAAAGATGCCGCCCGGCGAGGGCGGCATCTTTTTGATATAGAGGATATTGTCGTGTCCTGGTATCGACAGGTCTCAGACCTGTCTCTGCAATTGATGAATACAGATTGATCTCCCGGTTAGGTAACGGCAGGTCTCAGACCTGACGCTACAGCAACCTGAATGCCGAATCTTCAATCGGGGTGTCAAACTCGATCTTCTCCAGGTTGAGACCGCCCATTTCAGCACCGTTAACGAAGTTGACAATCACGGTTCCGAACTTGACACCGTTTACTTCCTTGCGCTCCCTTACATAGGACTCTACCTCCATTTCCTGTCCCATCTGATTGACTGTCTGGGCAGATTTTACTGTCAGGTAAGTCTCTTTGTCGATGAAAAGTGTTGTGGCGGCTCCGGCTTCGCTGGTTATCTTAACCTTAAAAGTGGCCTTGCCATCCACGGTTTCTTCGCCTTCAAGAGTGACCCTGCCTGCTTTGAAACCATCCATGAATGAATCACGGAACATATTGTATTCCTGTACACTGCCTAATTGTTCAGCAGGGATTTCAACCGCATCATTTGATCCTGTCATTGGGTTCACCATGTAGC
>ERZ795055.323-NODE-323-length-49303-cov-5.334958_pt1 | contig 49303 bp, 38 predicted proteins | sample MGYA00375139_ERZ795055 | MGnify/ENA primary metagenome ERZ795055 (study PRJEB30184, sample SAMN05720283) | anaerobic digester metagenome | isolation source: active sludge of municipal wastewater-treating anaerobic digesters | place: USA | collected 2015-01-23 ... | reverse complement strand
CTACAATGAAAAACCCTCATCGAGGGAAAGAAAGGACAAGGAATGGGAAATTGTAGTAAAAATGGCATTGATAGCCCGCGACCTCATGGTAGGGAACCCGGCGCTGAAAAAGCTTGGCTTTGGGGAAGAATCGCTGGGTCACAATGCCATACTGGCAGGATTCCAGGGGCAGCGTCAATGGACCGATCACATGCCTAACGGAGATTTTCTTGAGGCTATTTTATGTTCCTCCTTCGACTGGAACGGGATAAGGCCGCCATATCTTGTTGCAACTGAAAATGATGCCATGAACGGAGTGCCCATGCTCTTTGGATATCTGCTTACAAACACCGCACAGATGTTCTCCGATATCCGGACTTACTGGAGTGCGGCTGCCATAGAGAGGGTGACAGGGATGAAGCCGGAAGGACTTGCTTCTAACGGGATTATTCACCTGATCAACTCCGGAGCTTCCGCTCTTGATTTTTCAGGCAGGGAGCGCAGCAAGGGAGCAGCATGCATAAAGCCTTTCTGGGAAATAAGCCCCAAAGATGCAGCTGACTGCCTGAGTTCAACCCAATGGTCGCCGGCCAATACCGGATATTTCAGGGGAGGCGGTTATTCGTCACAGTTCACAACAGTCGATGTGATGCCCATAACCATATCGAGAGTAAACCTGGTAAAGGGGCTGGGGCCGGTAATGCAGTTAGCCGAAGGGTGGACTGTCGACCTTCCGGAAAGAATGAACAAGATACTTACTGACCGGACCGATCCGGGATGGCCGACCACATGGTTTGCCCCCAGGCTTACCGGTAGCGGACCATTCACCGACGTTTATTCAGTGATGGCAAACTGGGGAGCCAACCACTCAGCTTCGAGTTACGGTCACATAGGAGCCGACCTGATAGCCCTTGCTTCCCTGCTCAGAATTCCGGTATGTATGCACAATGTGGCTGAAGATAAGATATTCAGACCTTCCTCCTGGAATGCATTCGGAATGGACAGGGAAGCTTCGGATTACAGGGCATGCAAAAGCTATGGACCTCTGTACGGATAATGACCAGCCGGAAGCGAATTTTGTATTGCAAGCAATAGTTTCAACTTTTGAAAACAATGGAAATATCTTCTGAGGAAAGGAAACTTGAAATAGGCGGTGATGCCCTTAAAAATCTAAACACTATTAGAATATGGACCACGTTCCTTTCGGTTCTGGGTTTTATTCTTATTGGCATTTTCATTATTGCAGGAATAGCCACAGGCATGTTTCTCAAAACATTCAGCACAACCAGGGAAACTCTGGGTATTCCCGAATCGATGGTAGTCATTCTTCTGCTGGTAGCAGGAGCCATCTCGCTCTTCCCGGTGCTTTTTCTTTTCCGCTTCTCAAAAAACATCAGGGATGCCGTCCAGGACAAGGACCAGCAGAAGTTTGACAGGGGAATAAGGAATCTGAAGAAGTATTTCACTTTTATCGGGATACTTGTCATAATTGCCCTTGCCGCCTATGCATTGGGCCTGATCTATGCCGGAGCATCTATGACATTTCTCAAGGGAGCCTGACTGATGCAGCGCGATACGGCTATTGTTTTTGACTGCGGGGCGACAAACGTAAGGGTGATTGCCATCGATGCCTCCGGAAGCATTCTTGCCTCGGAATCTTTTCCGAATTCCACACGGCCCGACCCATGGTATCCGGATTACAGGATATGGGATACTGATGAAATATGGGACAAGATGTGCCTTGCTTCGGGCAGGGTAATGAAAACTGTCAGACCTGAAAGGATAGCCGGAGTGACTGTAACAACTTTCGGCGTCGACGGTACCCTGTTCAGCAGTGAGGGCAGGATGTTATACCCTGTTGTCTCGTGGCAGTGCGAAAGGACCAGGCAGATTATGTCAGATATCGGGAAATACATCCCGCCTGAGGAATTATACAGGGAGAGCGGAGTGCTTCCATACAGTTTCAACACCATCTACAAACTGATATGGTTTCTTGAAAACAGGCCGGAAATCGTCAGCCAAAGCCGTCATTTTCTCTTTATGCCATCCATATTCATACTGAAGCTTACAAGTGAAATGGTTAATGACAGCACTATGGCCGGAACATCGATGATGATGAATCAGCGCGGGAGAGATTTTTCTGACCTGATTCTCGGAAAGACAGGTATCAGCAGGGATCTGATGGGAACACTGGCTGAACCCGGGACCATAGTCGGAACCGTGAGCAGAGAAGCCTCGGAGGCTACATCAATACCTGCGGGTACGCCTGTTGTTGCTACAGGTCACGACACCCAGTTCGCCATATTCGGATCGGGAGCTTTGAAAAACGAACCTGTACTTAGTTCAGGGACCTGGGAGATACTTATGGTCAGAGCCGGAACATTCAGTGCCGGCCCGGAACAGCTTAACCTTGGCATAACCTCCGAACTTGATTCAAAACCAGGTCTTTTCAATATTGGAACCCAGTGGGTAGCATCAGGAATTATTGAATGGGTACGCAGGAATCTTTACAGCGAACTCGGTGACGGCGCTTATGAGAAGATGATAGAAGGAGCTGAAAATGTGGCTGAAGGCTGTAACGGGGTTAAGGTGATCCCGAAGTTCTACGAGGAAAGAGAAGGAAGGTCCGGAGGCCAGATCCTGGGTTTAAGCATGGAATCGACCAGGGATGAGATTTTCAGGGCAGTTCTTGAATCCCTTTCTCAAAAGCTGGCCGAAGGAAAAGCAGCTCTGGAAAATGCAGGCGGATTCCGGGCCGGAAGTATCCTGTGCGTGGGCGGCGGATCGCGTAACCGTCTGTGGAACAAGCTCAGAGCCAGATCAGCCGGTGTGCCGTTAAGGATAATTAAACAAAAGGAGACAACCGTTCTCGGAGCTTCCCTTTTCGTTCAGTCGGCCTGCGGAAACTTCAACTCTCCTGAGGATGCCAGGTCGCATATTGATTATAACATTGAGGTGATTGAGCCAGGATAACAGGCAGTTGCATGACCGGAAAGTACCAATGCAGAAGAAAAGGCATTAAACATTTTCAGAACCGGTATGTTTATAAATAAGTTAAGTGGGAAGAAAATGGATATAGCATATTTTAACGGCACCTACATGCCCAGGGATGAGATCAGGATAAGTCCTGATGATCGCGGCTTCCTCTTTGCGGAAGGCATTTATGAAGTGGTAAGGTGGTATCAGGGATTCTTTTTTGACATGGACGGCCATCTGGCAAGGATGAAACGAAGCCTTAAGGAAACGTTCATCACATGGCCGGATGAGGATAAATTCCCTGCTATAGCCCATGATCTTATAAGGCTTAACCATCTTGAAAACTTACAATCACTGGTTTATCTGCAGGTTACACGAGGAGCAGCGATTCGCAGCCACGCTTTTCCAATACCTCCGGTAAATCCGACAGTATATGCTTTTGCAAAAGAATTCACACCCGAAAATACGGGCAGGGAGTCGGGAGTTGCCATCACAGTCAGGGAAGACATAAGGTGGGCGCGATGTGACATCAAGTCGACAGCTCTGCTTCCAAACACACTTGGATTTCAGGATGCTGTCAGCAAAGGCTTTTCTGAATGTGCTTTTGTGAGGAACGGGATGATAACCGAATGTTCTCATTCGAATATATTCCTTGTCCAGAAAGGGATTGTTCACACTCATCCGGAATCGGAAAGCATACTGTCAGGTATTACAAGGAAAAATATTATCAGGCTGGCACGCCGTGAGCGTATTCCCTTAAAGGAAGAGGCCGTTGCTCTCAGAAGGCTCTCAGGTGTTCAGGAAATTTTTATCACCAACACCTCAGGGGAGATCACTCCCGTTGTCAGGGTCGACAATTTCGTTATAGGGGGAGGCATTCCCGGGCCGGTTACCAGAATACTAAGGGAGAGATTCAATGATCAGATCTGCTCCTACAAACATTCATAAGCCACATTCCGGCGATAGTTGAATTTTAATATCTTTGCACAAATTTTAACCGACCGGTTTATGATGTTAAGTGAACAGGAACGGATACGGAGGGAAGCTCTCTCGGAGCTCAGAAAACTTGGAATCGATCCGTATCCGGCAGCCGAGTACAAAACAAATGCATTTGCTGCCGACATATTGAATAAATTTGCAAAGGATGAATCCGGATTCGGGGATGTATGCCTTGCGGGAAGGATCATGAGCCGGCGGATAATGGGGAATGCTTCCTTTGCCGAACTTATGGACTCATCGGGGCGTATACAGATCTATGCCAGAAGGGATGACCTTTGTCCGGGTGAGGATAAAACCCTTTACAACACCGTATTCAAGAGGCTTCTCGACATAGGAGACTTCATTGGGGTTAAAGGTCATGTTTTCAGGACACAGATGGGTGAAATAACGGTTCACGTAAGGGAATTCACCATTCTGAGCAAATCCATCAGGCCTCTTCCGGTGGTTAAGGAAAAGGACGGTATCTTCTATGATGCCGTCACGGATCCGGAGATGCGCTATCGTCAGCGTTATGTTGATCTTATTGTGAATCCGCATGTCCGCGATGTATTCCGTAACAGGACGAGGATAGTTCAGTCGATGCGGGAGCTTTTCAATTCGCAGGGATATCTTGAAGTAGAAACACCAATTCTTCAGCCCATTCCCGGAGGAGCCTCAGCGAGGCCTTTCATTACCCATCACAATACTCTCGACATACCGCTTTACCTCAGGATTGCGAATGAGCTTTACCTGAAGAGGCTTATTGTTGGAGGATTCGAGGGGGTATACGAGTTTGCCAAGGATTTCCGCAATGAAGGAATGGACCGTAGTCACAACCCTGAATTTACTGTTCTCGAGATATACGTGGCTTACAAGGATTACTTCTGGATGATGAGTTTCACGGAGGAGATAATCCGTAAGGCAGTCATGGATATTCACGGTACTTCCGAGATAGTATATGGAGACCATACAATAAACCTTACACCCCCTTACAAAAGGATCTCCATGACTGACGCTATCCTGGAGCACACGGGCATCGACATTACAGGGATGGATGAAGTGGAATTGAGGAAGGTCTGCGACAGGCTGGAAGTGCCTCACACTCCTGAAATGGGGAAAGGCAAGCTTATCGATTCCATTTTCGGCGAGAAATGCGAGCACAATTATATCCAGCCGACTTTTATTATCGATTATCCCGTTGAAACCTCACCGCTTACCAAGATGCACAGGAGTAAGCCCGGACTCGTTGAAAGGTTTGAGCTTATGATAAACGGGAAGGAGATTGCCAACGCATATTCAGAGTTGAACGATCCTGTGGATCAGCTTGAAAGGTTCCAGGACCAGTTGAAGCTTTCTGAAAAGGGTGATGATGAGGCCATGTTCATCGATCTCGACTTTGTAAAAGCCCTGGAATACGGAATGCCTCCTACATCCGGAATGGGAATCGGTATCGACAGGCTGGCAATGCTGCTGACCAATCAGCCATCGATCCAGGATGTTCTTCTGTTCCCACAGATGAAACCCCTGATCCAGAAAGCCCCGGTTGAAAGCGCCCCTGAAGAATACCTTGAAGCAGGTATCCCCCAGGAATGGATTGACCCCCTGAAAAAGCTGGGATATACCACACTCGAAAAACTGAGAGAGACGGCAAAGGCAGGCAAGTTGTCAAATGATCTTAACGGATACAACAAAAAAAACAAGCTTGGGCTTGCCGGATTAAGTCCGCAGGCAGTTGAAGAATGGCTGAAAGTATCCTGAAAAAAATTGACTTTGATCTTTAGCCGGTATAACTTTGTACCGGTATACCGCCCGGGGAGTAATCCGGAGTCGGTTACCAGGCGGTAAATGATTTTAACTGGCGATCTTTAATAAAGATTATTTTAGGGAGTATTTCCGGCAATTAGTTTGATGTTTTTACGTTTAGTTAGTTAATAGGTAACTAAGTAAATTATTTATAAAAAACAAATGACATTATTCAGAAAAACTCTACTCTTCTTATTAGCCGTAATAGCCTGTGAATCAACATTCGGGCAACAATCACCCTTCAATCCGGTTTCTTACAGGATTTATACTCCTTTTGTTCTGAATCCGGCAGCTGCGGGAAGCAAGGATTATTTCTCGGTAGATATGAATGCAGGGTTCAGGGGACAATCCAATTCCCAGATCCTGAGCGGGAATACACGGCTTGCAAAAAAAGTAATTGGCTATCTTCCTTCCGGAAGAACCTATGCTTATTCGAATACTGGTGTCGGATTATACGGATACAATGAATTCGAAGCATCCGATTCCACACACAATGCAGGAGTGAGCGCTTCGGCTGCGTATCACATACCTCTGAGCAAAAGGGGATTGTCGTTCGTTTCGATCGGCGCATCGGTAAAGGGAATGTATCATTTCAAGGAGGGGAATCCCGGAAAGGAAATCCCTTACAAGGAATTCCGGTATCCAAACATCGATTTTGGAGTCTACATTTACAATCCAAAAGCCTATGCAGGTCTTTCCGCGACCAATCTGCTTAATCCGCCGAAGGATACAGCAACTCTTAACGAATACAGGTTGCCTGTATCGAGGCAATATCACCTTATCGGAGGCTACAAATTTGTGCTGAGTGAAGCTCTGGATATTGTACTTGAGCCTTCCCTTTTAATTCATACCGACGATTCGCTGTCGCTCGATATAAAGGAGAGCATAGAACCCCTACTGAAACTGTATGTGGGCAATTTCTGCCTCGGGACCTATTTCAATGATTACAGCAAGGTGTCATTTTTCTTCCAGTACAGGTATCCCAAATTCTATATCGGAACCTATTTTGCCCTGCCCAAGGATTCACCTTTCTACAAAAAAGCCTTAACTTCGGAGATTGCAGTGGGAATAAATTTCTCGCCCAACAAATCGGGTTACACCAAGAGCGGACACTGGTAGTATGTTTTTGCAAGTATTATGAAAAATATGTCAGGAAAAATATTGTCTATAGTGTCTTCACTAATGTTGACGGCATCTCTTTTAGTTCTCGTCCCTGTCAGCTTATCAGGGCAGCAGAATACAGGGGGGCTGGTAAAAGTTGACAAATTCATGCTGGATATTATTTCTCCGTCATCGGGAATTCAGTTCTACCGCGACGGCATCATTTTTCTATCCACTACAAAGAGCGAAGCGCGGATGCTTGAGAGTCATACCTCATTTGGCAGGATCGATACCTATTATGCAGTTCCGCTTGATACTGCTGCCGGAACTGCCGTATTATTCTCCCCTACTCTTCCGTGGCAGTTTCCGTGCGAAGCCATGACCTTTAACAACGACTACACAGTGATGTACTATACCCGGAAACCTTCAAACAGGGAGCCGGAGAAAATCTACCAGGCAAGGTATGAGCTTTCAAAGAACAAAAAACATGAATGGATAAGCGATCCCGGTCCGCTGAGTTTCTGTTCCGACAGGTCGCTGTATTCTCACCCTGCACTCTCGCCCGACGGTGAAAAGATGGTTTTCAGCAGTAACAGGAGTGAAAGTGTGGGCGGGCTCGATCTTTTCATTTCCTACAGGGAGGGAAGTGAATGGTCGGCACCGTTAAATCTGGGGAACCTGATAAATTCAAAAGGAAATGAACTGACGCCGTTTCTCGATCAGAACAATAATCTGTATTTTTCATCCGACGGATTGTCTGGTTCGGGAGGATATGATATTTTTTTCTGCAGGTACAACGGGGGCAAATGGGAAAAGCCGGCCAATCTCACCGGAATGATCAATACCCCGGATGATGATCTTGCATTCAAGCTTAGCAGGACTGACGGCAGATCTGCTTTCTTCACAACACGTTACAAGGCTGCAGGAAAGGAACCTCAGTTGTTCAGAGTCACTCTTGATGACCGGACTGCTTATGGTAAAACTGTCAACCTTCAGGATGCATTCACATTGATTGCCCTGAATGAAATAACACCTGAGGAAGAAGTTGTTAGTGTTGCAGTTAAGAAAGAGACCCTTCAACCAGCCGTAAAGGAAGCTTTGCCTTCTTCTGACCTTCCTGCACAAAAAGTTGCCGAAGCAGCCAAAGAGGCGGTCGCTGCACCTGAAGCTGTTCAGGCGAAAACTCAACCCGCTCCTGATCCCGATAAGGTGGTATTCCGTGTGCAGTTCCAATCCGTTTCGGCAAAACGTGATAGCAAAACCATTACTGCGGGTGGAAAACAATACAATGTTTTTGAATATTTCTCTAACGGCACCTACAAATATTGCGCAGGTGAATTCTCATCTCCGGCAGATGCGGCCGGACTGCAGGCACAGCTCCGACGCGATGGATACACTGATGCTTTCGTTGCTGCCTTCAGGAACAATGAGCGGGTAACAGGCTCCTGGCAAAATCCTGCAGCTAAGGCCGGTACCGGCAAACCTGCCGGTGAGGCAGTCAATACACAGAGAGTTCAGCGGCCGGTGCAGGAGCCGGCGAAAACTGCCGTGCAGGTTTCTGCTCAGGCACAGGGCGGGCTTGTATACCGTGTACAGTTTACCTCTTACATGAATCCGAGGGGAAGCTATGAAGTTACCTTCGGGGGCACCAGATACATGACATTTGAATATATGTTCAACGGTGCCTACAGGGCATGTGCCGGCGAATTCAGTAGTCCGGCTGCAGCTTCCGGCCTGCAGAAACAGATTATGAAGGAAGGCTATCCCGATGCCTTTATTATTGCCACAAAAGGATCTGAAAGAGTCACAAATCCCTGATCCGCCCTTTCACTTATATCAGGCTCCTGTTCAAAGCTCAGAGCCTGTTCAGTTCGCTGTCGAAGTGAAGCACTTCACCTTTCACTGTTGGAGAGGAGAATTTTAAATTTTTGTAAATCAGCGAGAGAGGCATTCCCGAGATCGAAGTTACCTTAAGATCCGTCAGTTTTCCATTATCCCATTCAAAGTCGAGTTCAAATCCTCCTCTTGCCCTGATACCCCTGATTTTTCCATTCGGGACTGCATCGGGCAATGATGGGAGTATCTCTATTTCATCAAGATGACTTTGAAGAAGCATTTCAGCTATACCGGCAGCTCCTCCGAAATTCCCGTCGATCTGGAAAGGCGGATGGGCATCAAAGAGATTTGGATATGAACCGCCGCCTGAAGAACCGCCTCCTGTTGCCTTTCCTGAAGCCTGGCCCTGAGGTCTTAGAAGCATTCTGACCATTTGCCAGGCGTGATTTCCTTCCCTGAACCTTGCCCAGAAATTGATTTTCCATGCCAGGCTCCAGCCGGTTCCCTCGTCACCCCTTGCTTCAAGGGATTTTTTTGCTGCTTCCATGAGTTCCGGGGTATCCTTCGGGTTAATCTCCTTTCCGGGATGGACACCCCAGAGGTGTGAAACATGACGGTGTTTGTTTTGAGGATCGTCAATATCTTCCATCCATTCCCTTAGCTGCCCAAAGCTTCCGGTTCTGTAAGGCGCTATGCGTGGCAGCAGATCAGACAATGTATCTGCCAGCGGATCCCCGGTACTGAGGATCTTGTCCGCTTCGATACAAGCCCTGAAAAGACTCTTTATGATCTGGTGATCCATGGTGGGGCCTGAAACAAGGCCTCCGTTCTCGGGCGAATTTGAAGGGCATGATACCAGCCATCCCGTTTCAGGATCAGGGACAAGAAAACCTGCGTAGAAGGAGGCGGCTCCTTTCATAACCGGCCATGCAGTGGTTCTGAGAAAGGCAGTATCCCTTCCGAAGAGAAAATGCTCCCAGTAATGATGCGCCATCCATCCGCTGCCTGCAACCCAGATCCCATGGTCGGAGGCGTTTATCGGGGCCGCCCCCCTCCAGATGTCGGTGTTATGGTGAAGAACCCAGCCCGGCGCATTGTAATGTTCTCTTGCAACTATTGCTCCGGCAGGAACGACCTCGTCAATCATCCTGAAAAGAGCCTCGTGGCATTCGGCGATATTAAGTACTTCTGCGGGCCAGTAATTCATTTCGATGTTTATGTTTACCGTGTACTTGCTGTCCCAGGGCGGGTTCAGTTTGTTGTTCCAGATTCCCTGAAGGTTGGCAGGATAGGTTCCCTCGCGGCTTGAGGAAAGAAGAAGATACCGCCCATACTGAACATAAAGGGCGGCAAGGGAATTGTCCATCTCCCCGGGTATCTCTTTTATTCTCCTGTCGGTCGGCATGCTTTCCTTTCCTGACAAACCCAGATCAATTGAGAACCTGTCGAAATATCTCCTGTAATCATTAATATGCTCGTCTTTCAGCATTTTATAGGTCTTACCTTCCGCATCTTCAAAATACTTCTCGCATAATGTGGCCGGATCTCCCGAGACATCCCCGGGGCTGATGAAATTTGTGGCTGCCGACAACAGAATTGTAGCTTCATTAGCATTTTCTATATGAAGCCTGTCAGCTGAAGAGCTAATCTTTCCTCCCTTTAACAGAATCCTGGCAGTGGAAATGCCGTAAAGGACACCGTTTTTCACCTTGACCCGGAGGGTAAGTGTATTGTCATTACCTGAAGTTACTGTAAAATTTTCATGAAGGGCTGTCATTCTCAGATCGAAGGTAAGTGATTGTCTTCTGTTGGATGACAGATTGATAACAATAAGATTTGCAGGGAAACTGGCAAAATATTCCCGTGTGAACAACTTCCCTCCTGCCTTATAAGTGGTTTTGCAAATTGCATTTGAAATATCAAGTTCCCTCCTGAAATCAGTAATTGAGTCATTTTCTCCAAAATCAAGCCAGAGGTCTCCGAAAGGCTGATATTTCTCCTGGTAAAGGGGGACGCTCATAAACTTGTCAAGCGCCAGTTTTTCAGCTTCCTCCTGTTTACCTTTCCAGATCAGTTCCCTTATCTTTTCAAGGTATTGTGAGGCTCCCTTATTTGAATAGTCATGCGGGCCGCCTGTCCATAAAGTTTCTTCATTGAACTGGATATGATCGGTGCTTTTTCCGCCATAAACCATTGCTCCGAGCCGTCCGTTTCCTATCGGGAGAGCCTCTTCCCACACTGAGGCCGGTTGTTCATACCAGAGCTTAAGGTTATCATTTTCTTTCACGCTGCCTTTGCATCCTGAAAACAGAGCGAATCCGGATAAAACAAGGATAAGGTAAAATGATTTCATGATAAGAGGAGATAAGGTTTCACACAAGCAAGATACAAACTAATTTGTTTTATTCCGGCAGGAAAGATTTGAAGGGAGCATGCAACCTTATGTTTTTTTCTATGTCTTTATGATGGATTAATTTTATAGCAACAAAAAAATAACAAAACCATGAAAAGTCTGAAGTTGGGAATGATTGTGATACTTTCTGTTGTAATGACCTTCTGTGCCGACGGGCAGTTTCGCCGGACGGTTTACGGGAACAACAAGGTTGTAAAGGAAAAAAGAGATGCTGGACAGTTTACATCTCTCCGGGTAAGCAGTGGCATTGATGTCTATCTTTCTCAGGGTGACGAAGAATCGATAGAGGTTGAAGCTGATGAAAATCTCCATGAATATATATTAACTGAGATAAAGAACGGCGCCCTGCAAATTTATTCAGAAGCCAATATCAGGGAAGCTGAAGAGAAAAGGGTTTACGTTACGATGAAAGATATTGAATCGCTCAGTACATCGAGCGCGGGTGACATAATTGGACAGACTCCGGTAAGAGGCGATCGCCTGGAATTGTCGGCAAGCAGTGCGGGGGATATCAAGATCGAGGTCCATGTAAGGGAGCTGAAGGCAGGAGTAAGCAGTTCAGGTGACGTTACCCTGACAGGGGAAGCAGAAATCCTTACTGCAAATCTAAGCAGCGCCGGGGACCTGAATGCATACGGGTTGGAGGTAAGGGAAGCTGATGTTTCGGCTTCCAGTGCGGGAGATGCAGATATAAATGTTTCCGAGAGGCTCAGGGCGCGTTCCTCGAGTGCCGGAGACATAAATTACAGAGGCAATCCGAAGTACATCGACGCACATTCATCGAGCGCCGGAAGCGTTAACCGGAAATAGTTCTTCTTCATATACAAATTGCTTTCACTTAAAAGCCGGCAGGTAAATACTGCCGGCTTTTTTTTAACTTTGCCGGTTAGTAACCTTAATTTTTAAAATTATTGACAGATGAATGAAACCATAAGTTTAAGTCTCAGGAATGTAGAAAATTTCATTTCGCTTGAAGAGGTCACAGCACTGGCCCAGCAGTCGGTAAGGCATCTTGACAGCCTTAACAACCGGAGCGGGGCGGGAAGTGATTTTCTGGGCTGGATGACCTTGCCTGATGACATTCTACCCCAGCTTGACAATATTGAAGAGAGTGCGGAATATCTAAGATCAGTTTCAGATTTCACTGTGGTGATAGGTATTGGAGGATCATATCTTGGATCGAAAGCTGTAATAGACGCTCTTTCACATACTTTTTCGTCACTGAGGAAGGAGAAGCATCATGAAGTGGTTTTTGCCGGGCAGAATCTGTCGGAGGATTATATTGCCGATCTTCTTGAAATCCTTGATAATGTCAATTATTCCATAGTTGTTATTTCAAAATCGGGAGTGACTACGGAGCCGGCCATTGCTTTCCGGATCATCCGTAATCATCTGGAGCACAAGGTAGGGAAAGCGGAAGCAGGAAAAAGGATAATTGCCATCACCGACAGTAAAAAGGGAGCTCTCAGACCTCTTGCGCAAAAGAACGGATACCGGACCTTTGTCATTCCCGACAACATTGGAGGCAGGTATTCGGTTCTGACTCCGGCCGGTTTGCTGCCCATTGCACTTTGCGGGTTCGACATCAGATCGCTGGTTAAAGGCGCCAAGTCGATGGAACAGATATCACGTACCAACAGGAACGGGTCATCCAATCTGCCGTTGCTGTATGCAGCCGCCCGGAACCTGATACTTCAATCGGGAAAGACAACTGAGATAATGGTAAGCTACAATCCAAAACTGCATTATTTTGCTGAATGGTGGAAGCAGTTGTACGGGGAGAGCGAAGGCAAGGACAAAAAAGGGATCTTTCCGGCTGCTGTCGATTTCACTACCGACCTGCATTCGCTCGGACAATATATTCAGGATGGACAGAGGATAATGTTTGAGACGGTTATTTCCGTAAGAGAACCTGCCAGGAAGGTTACAGTTCCGAAGGAAGAGGATGACGCTGACCAGCTTAATTACCTTTCAGGACAGAGGCTGTCGCAGGTCGATCATAATGCTGAAGCAGGAACCATCCTGGCTCACAACGACGGTAATGTACCGGTAATTCACATCACTGTTCCGGAACTTACAGCTTACTATGTAGGTCAGTTGTTTTATTTTTTTGAACTTGCGTGCGGCGTCAGCGGGTATATTCTTGATGTAAATCCCTTCGACCAGCCCGGTGTTGAAGCATACAAGAGAAATATGTTCGCCCTGCTCAGTAAGCCCGGTTATGAAGAAGCAGGGAAGCTGCTAAGGGAAAGACTTAAATAAACCAATATGAAGATAGATCTTAGAAAAAATTACCACTGGTCGCTGGTAGTCCCTACCAGCATGGGTATAAGAATCACTCCTGCCAACGGACAGCCGGTTCATTGCAGTGATACGTTTCACATGCAGGTTACAAGCGCTGAAACCAATGTGGCAAGTGTTCCTTCCTATCTCGGACTTCCTGTAAAGGTATTGACAACTTTTGTAAAAGACAGTCCGATTGCACGAATGATCAAGGACAATCTTGCATCGAGGCATATGGCGTACGAAGGCGTTGAACTTGAGCAGGGCGGGCCCTGGGGCTACCGCCACCAGTTCAATATTGCTGACAGCGGTTACGGTTCAAGGGGACCCAGAGTTCATAACGACAGGGCCGGTGAGGTTGGAAGGACACTTAATGTGAAGGATTTTGATCTCAACAGGCTTTTCGAAAAAGAGGGGGTTCAGATACTTCATCTGTCAGGGCTAATAGGAGCTTTGTCGCCCGAAACAAGTAATTTCTGCCTCGAACTGGCAAGATCGGCAAAGAAACATGGAACAAGGATTGCTTTTGACCTCAATTACAGAGCTACATTCTGGAAGGGCAGGGAAAAGGAACTCTCTGCCACATTCAGGGAGATAGCCGGAATTGCTGATATCCTTGTTGGCAACGAGGAAGACTTTCAACTTTGCCTTGGAATTGCCGGTCCGGAGGAAGGCGGCAGGGATATTACAGCCAAGATCGAGAGTTTCAAGGAAATGATAAGAAGGGTTAAGAAAGAATTTCCGGCGGCCTCTGTGTTCGGGACCACTCTGAGGCAGGTCATAAATGCCAATGAGCATCTCTGGGGAGCCATTATGCTTGAAGGTGATGAATGGCATGTTGTTGAGCCGCGTCCGATCCATGTACTCGACCGTATTGGAGGAGGTGACGGTTTTGTGGGAGGACTGTTATACGGAATACTCAGGGGATGGGAACCCGAAAAATGGATACAGTTTGGATGGGCTACCGGCGCACTTGCTACAACATCGCTTACAGATTACGGCCAGCCGGCCGACGAGGAGCAGGTATGGAGCATCTGGAAAGGCAATGCCAGGGTAAGAAGATAAATCCTAAAAAAAATAGCCCTCATTAATAAAATGGGGGCTATTTGTAAAAAACCTATTACTGATTAGTTCCTGCCTTTCAGGCAAAACTTGTTCACGAACTCATCCATAACCTGCGACAGGTTCGGATCGCCTATCTCCTGCAGATCATAATATACCCTGGTATTGGGTTTTCTGATGTTAATTATCCGGTTAAGATCTATCGGAGTAGCCACGAGCACACTATCGCAATCTGTGTTGTTTATTGTTTCTTCAAGGTCTTTCAGTTGCTGGTCTCCGTACCCCATTGCCGGGAGAAGTGTTCCTATATTCGGATAGATACTGAAAGTCTCGGTAAGCTTACCTACGGTATAAGGTCTCGGATCGACCAGGGCTGCAGCTCCGAACTTCCGGGCGGCCACGACACCTGCCCCGAGTTTCATTTCGCCATGGGTAAGGGTGGGTCCGTCCTCGACAACAAGCACTCTTTTTCCTTTTATCACCGAGGGATCGTCGACCCTTATCGGTGAAGCTCCGTCGATAACAACAGCCTGTGGATTTACTTTTTCGATGCTCTCCCTGACCACCTGTACTGATTCCGGAGAGGCACTGTCAATTTTGTTTATCACTACCACATCGGCAAGACGAAGAGTAACCTCACCGGGATAATATCTCAGTTCATGACCGGCCCTGTGCGGATCGGTCACGGTGATCATCAGATCTGATTTGTAGAAGGGAAAGTCATTATTGCCGCCGTCCCAGACCACTACATCGCATCCGTCGGGATCGTTCTCAGCAGCCCGAAGTATAGCTTCATAATCGACACCGGCATATATTACATTGCCTCTGGCTACATGTGGTTCATATTCCTCCATTTCCTCAACGGTGCATTTATGTTTCTTCAGATCGGCTATAGCAGCAAATCTCTGCACTTTTTGTTCAGCAAGGTCGCCATAGGGCATAGGGTGACGTACTGCGACCACTTTTAATCCCCTGGCCATAAGGAGTTCAATTACCCTCCTTGATGTCTGGCTCTTACCGCATCCTGTTCTTATGGCTCCGACAGCAATCAGGGGTTTGGTACTTCTGACCATGGTTGCATCCGGACCAAGAAGTACAAAATTAGCGCCGGCAGCGTTTACAATTGCGCTGACAGCCATTACTTTCTGATATGTGACATCGCTGTAGGAAAAAACACAATCATCGACTTTGAACTTCCTGATAAGTTCCGGGAGATTTTCTTCAGCAAAAACCGGTATACCTTCAGGATAAAGCCTGCCCGCGAGTTCAGCGGGGTATTTTCTGCCATCGATATCCGGTATCTGGGCCGCAGTAAAAGCTACCACGTTAAAGTTCTCATTGTCTCTGTAAACAGTGTTGAAATTGTGGAAATCCCTTCCTGCAGCACCGATAATTATTACATTTTTTTTCTGCATATAACCTCCCTCGATACGATAATTAATTTTCCTGAATAATCGTTTTAATTATAGAATGAATTGACAAATTTATAATTTGCGGGTATAATATCCGAACATTTGAAATGAATTTTGAGCAGCTGCTTTTGGGATGATAATTGACTGATAACATGTTAATTGATAAACAATTTAGTGTCTCCCGAAAATATGTTAAAGAAAATGTTTTCGCCATAAGCCTGCTAAATTTATTTCTTTGTACTATTATGATCTGAAATGAATGTCCTTGCCCACATATACCTGTCAGGGGATTCCGAAAAAATAATTATCGGAAACTACATAGGCGACTATGTAAAGGGGCGCGATTACCTTAAGTACCCCGAGCAGGTAAGAAAGGGCATTATACTTCACAGACATATAGATGCCTTTACCGACAGGCATCCTGTAGTTCACAGAAGCAAGATCCATTTCTCGGGAAAATACCATAAATACTCGGGTGTCATCACCGACATTATCTATGATCATTTCCTGACCAGGGAATGGAACTTTTTTTCACGGCGGCCGCTTGAGAGTGTGACCTATAATTTTTACAGGGCCATGGTAAACAACTTTGACATCCTTCCGGAGGAAGTCAGGAAGATGATGCCATTTTTCATTATTAACAACTGGATAGAATCATATCAGACCAGAAGAGGCATCAGGCATGTGCTGAACACTCTCAGCAAGAGGTCGTCGCTTCCGAATGAGACAAGGTTTGCAATGAAGGCGCTGAAAAAGAATTACTTTGCTCTTGAGGACGACTTCATGGAATTTTTTCCTCAACTTATCGACTATGTAGAGAATGATTTCGGGATAGAGATTTCTCACAGGATAACCATTCCGTTCTGATCAGACAAGGTATTCCGAACGGCTGGCATCGAGTCTGAGAAAAATAAAAAGCAGTATGGTGAAAGCCCATAGTGAGCTCCCCCCGTAACTAAGAAAAGGAAGAGGTATTCCAATCACCGGCACAAGGCCGACTGTCATGCCTATATTGATAAAGAAGTGGACGAAAAAGATCGACACCACCCCGTAACCATAAATCCTTGAAAAGTCGGATCTCTGCCTTTCGGCAAGTATGATCAGCCTTATGATCAGCATGACATACAGAGCTATTACGACAAAAGAGCCCATAAAACCCCATTCCTCTCCTATTGTGCAGAAAATAAAATCGGTGCTTTGAGCAGGTACAAACTTAAACTTGGTCTGGGTTCCCTGCAGATATCCCTTTCCTGAAAAGCCGCCCGATCCAATTGAAATGATCGACTGGTTAACATTATAACCTGTTCCGTGAGGATCCGATTTTATCCCCAGCATTATCTCTACTCTTTCCTTCTGGTGAGGTTTCATCAGGGTATTGAAGGCCATATTCACGGAATTCACATAAGCCAGGCTTCCAGCCAGGAAAAGATAGATTGCAAGCAGTGAAAATGCCCTTTTGTTATAGAAATAGAAAGCGTAGGCTATACCTGAGAGCAGTACCGATATCAGAAGGATGTGTTCGTTTTTAAGCGATTTTATTACCAGGCTGTTGAATCCGTACACTATAAGCGACGAGACTGCCAATATAACCATAGCAAGAAGGAGGAGTTTCCATTTTCTGGTAACTATCCAGGCCAGAAGCAGCGCTGATAAAATAAGTCCAAGGGCAAGCCATGTATTGTTGAAAATAAGGGTAAAGAAGAAAAGAACAAGCATTAGAAAGCCCGATATAAGAATATATGGGCTCATCCCTTCCCTGAACAGCACAATAAAGAGGGAGAGGAAAACAACAGCCGAACCCATATCAGGCTGAAGTATAATAAGTAAAGCCGGCATCAGGATAATTCCTACTGAAGTAATGAATACGCTAAGCTTTCCAAGGTCGTGCCGTGTTGTGTTCAAGTAGGCTGCCAGGGCCAGAGCCGTACCAGCCTTTGCGAATTCTGAAGGCTGAAGACTGAATGATCCGAACTGGAACCACGATCGTGCCCCGTTGATATCTTTACCGACAAACAGCACAAGAAGGAGGAGGAAAAGCAGAAATCCGTAGATGAAATAAGCGAAGAAGAAGTAGAAGCGGGTATCAATAACTACAACAAACACTGCTATTACGAAGGTTGCCAGTATCCAGACGAACTGTTTTCCATATCTCTGCGAAAGGTCGACTATCCTTGTATGTTCCTCGTTGTAGACGGCAGCATAAATATTGAACCATCCTATTATGACAAGCAGAAGGAAGATCACTATTGAAACCTTGTCGATTCTGGTCCAGATATTTACGTTTCTAGTCACCGGCAATAAGATTCAGTTCAAGCATTCTTTGTTCGGAATATTTATTGGTTACTTCGCCGTTCAGGTATTTTTCAATCATCAGGCTGGCAACGGGAGCAGCATAAGTTGCTCCGAATCCCGCATTTTCCACATATACTGCTATTGCAATTTTAGGATCATCCTTCGGGGCAAAGGCAATGAACACTGAATGATCCTTCTTGCCTTGCGAATTCTGTGCAGTGCCTGTTTTGCCGCATACAATAATATCCTTTATGGCAGCAACCCTTGCTGTCGCACCGGCGCTCCCATTGACTGCCTCCTCCATGCCCGTCACAATTGACTCGAAGTTTGCCGAGTCGATTGCTATGGTATGTTTTGTAAGATATTTCTGGTCGGGTTTGCCATCGGTGCCTATCGACTTCACAATATGAGGTGTAAAATAATATCCCCTGTTGGCAATGGCTGCAGTCATATTGGCCATCTGGAGGGGAGTTGTTTCAACTTCTCCCTGGCCTATAGCCATTGATATTATTGTAAGCGCCTTCCACCTGTTTTTGCCATAGTACCGGTCGTAATAAGCAGGTGAAGGGATGAATCCGGTCAGTTCGTTTGTAAATTCTATACCCAGCCGCTGGCCAAAGCCGAATTGATCAAGGTACTCCTTCCATTTTTCATAAGCAGCTTCGACACTTGGATAGGCCGGGTTCTCGAGAATTCTTCTGAAGACCTGGCAGAAGTAAGCATTGCATGAATTTGATATCCCGTGAACAAGATCGAGTGGTGAGCTGTGTGAATGGCAGCCTACAAACATGTAACCGTGATTGCATCCGAAAAGAGTAGAAGGCTCTGTGACATTTTCCTGAAGACCTATCAGTCCGTTTATAGGCTTGAAAGTGGATCCCGGGGGATACTTTGCCTGGATGGCCCTGTTAAAAAGAGGCAGCGACGTATCAGCGCTCAGTTTCATAAAGTTTTCCGACCTGATTCTCCCTACAAGAAGGCCCGGGTCGTAATTGGGGCTTGAGACCAGAGCGAGCACCTCACCTGTTTTTGGTTCGAGAGCCACTATGCTTCCTGATTTGTTTTTCATCAGGAGTTCTCCATATTCCTGGAGATCCATATCTACTGTCGATATTACATCCTCGCCCTGAACCGCGATGGTGTCGAGGCGTCCGTCAGCATAGGATCCCTTTATCCTGCTATATACGTCAACGAGGTAAATTGAGACTCCTCTTCTTCCCCTGAGGTATTTTTCATAAGCTTCCTCTATCCCGAGTTTGCCTATATAATCACCTGCTTTATAATAGGGATCTTTCTTTACAACAGATTCATCCACCTCACTTACATAACCAAGAATATGTCCTGCAATGGGTTTTGAGTATTTTCTCAGAGTTCTCGGCTGAACATAGAATCCCGGGAAAGAAAAGAGTTTTTCCTGGAAGCGTGCATATGATTCAGCGGATATTTGTTTGAGGAAGACCGACGGAGCTCTTCTGGAATAGCTGACAGCCATATTCATCCTGTCGCGGAACGAACTGACGGGGATTTCAAGAAGCTTGCAGAACTCTGCCGTATCGATTGAAGTAACCTGGGCTGGAACGACCATCAGATCATAAGCTGCCTGGTTGAAAACCATCAGCTTGTTGTTCCTGTCGTAGATAAGTCCTCTTGCAGGATACTGTGTTACATATCTCAGAACGTTGTTGTCGGCTGAAAGCCTGTAGGTATCCTTTACCACCTGGATTATGAAGAGCCTTAAAAGCAGGATAAGCGACGCAAGAATCACAAATGTGATTATGATGTATTTTCTGCCTATGAATGCATCTTTCATGACCGGTCGGTTAGCGCCCTTTACGGTAATACTCAATCAGGAGGATGAATGCCAGGGTAAAGATTGAACTCAGTAATATCCTCAATATTGTCCTGAAGAAATCTGCAAATCTGAAAACCTCTATGAAGAAGAGGGTTGTATGGTGGATGAGAACAATGGCGCTTGCATAAATCAGGAACCATCTGAAGCCGTATGAAGCCATTGAAAGGCTTGATCCCGGGTCATATCCGTCGCGCGGAGCAATAAGTCTCAGCACAAAGGGGCGGGCGAACCCTGCAAGAAGGGTTGCTGAAGCATGCATGCCCGGTGACCCTGCTGCCAGGTCAATAAGCAGCCCGGTAAAAAATGCAACAATCAGTACTATCCATGATGGTGTAAGCCATGGAAGAAGCAGTATTATAATAATGTAGACATAGGGATTCACATATCCGCTGAACTGAATGTTATTCAGCACCAGAATCTGGAGCAGGATCAGAACGACCGTTATCAGACCGTATTTAAGGATTGTATTGATCATTGGTACTGTAATTCCAGTTCAAGTTGTTCTTCCCGTTTTAGGTTTCCAATCACATTTACATGCTGGACCTGTCTGAAGTCTGTGAACAACTCGACTGTTATCCTGTAAAAATCACTTCCGCTATTTCTTATTTCATTTACACGGCCTATGCCAATCCCCTCGGGGAAAACTGCAGAGAAGGCGGTTGTCTCTACAGTGTCGCCCTGGCTGACCTGAATATGCTGTGGTATTTCATTAAGTACTGCGTAACGCGGGTTCCGGCCGTCCCATGTAAGTGATCCGAAATAGCCGCTCGATTTAAGTCTCGCACTAAGTCTGAAGTCGAGATTGAGGAGCGATATTGCCACAGAAAAATTCCCGGAGCATCCTACCACCATTCCCACTACATTTTTCCCATCGGTAAGAGCCATATCTGGTTTGATTCCCTGAAAGCTTCCTTTGTTTATTGTTATGAAATTTTTTTGCTTGTTAACCGAGTTATTTATCACCCTGGCTGATGTAAACTGGTACTGCTGGCCTGCCGTGGTATCATTTACCGGTTCAAAATAACTGCTTCCGGGGCGGGAAAGTTTCTCTACCCGGTTAAGAAGGGCGCTGTTTTCCTCGGCAAGTTTCAGGTTTACTTCGCGGAGGCTGAGATAATTCTTTGCATTGGTTATTCGTTGCTCCAATCCGCGGGTTATTCCATGGACGGTTTTGACTATTCTCGAATTATGATAAATATTGCCGTTGGTGAGCCAATAAAATGCAATTCCTTCCAGGATAAGAAATACAATAATATTATTGTATTTCAGCAGAAAGTTAAGAAGGTTTCTCATTCACTCACCGCTCATGTTATCTCATAAGGAAAGGGAACTTGTCCACGTTCTTCAATGCCACTCCGGTTCCTCTTGCAACTGCATGGAGGGGATCTTCGACCACATTGAAATTTATGTTCAGCTTGTCTGCCAGTCTTCTGTCGAGTCCTCTGAGCAGGGCACCTCCTCCGGTAAGATATATCCCCTTGTTCACTATATCGGCATACAGTTCGGGAGGAGTCTGTTCGAGCACGTTGAGAAGAGCGGCTTCCACTTTTGTAAGTGATTTGTCGAGGCAGTATGCTATTTCCTGGTACGAGATAGGAATTTCAATGGGCAGGGAGGTCATGATATTCGGTCCCCTGACGATATAATCCTGGGGAGGGTTATCAATATCAGGAAGGGCAGCTCCCACAGCGATTTTTATGTCTTCGGCTGTTTTCTCTCCGATTTTTATATTATGCTGGTGCCTCATATACGATTGGATATCGGCAGTAAATCCGTCGCCGGCTATACGGATCGATTTATTGCATACGATCCCTCCCAGGGCAATAACCGCTATTTCTGTTGTACCTCCTCCCACATCTACAATCATGCATCCTTCGGGAGCCTCCACGTCAAGCCCTATTCCTATGGCAGCAGCCATGGGTTCATAAATAAGGTAGACATCCCTGCCACCGGCATGTTCGGATGAATCGCGTACAGCACGCAGCTCTACCTCTGTGCTGCCCGAAGGAATGCAAACCACCATTTTAAGTGAAGGGGTAAAGAATTTTGGTCCCGTGTTAATAAGTTTGATCATCCCTCTTATCATCATCTCGGCAGCATTGAAGTCGGCAATAACCCCGTCGCGCAGTGGTCTTACCGTTTTAATATTCTCATGCGTCTTTCCGTGCATCTGCCTTGCTGCATCACCGATGGCGATAAGCTTGCCTGTATTCTTGTCGATAGCGACTATTGAAGGCTCATCGACAACTATTTTATCATTATGTATGATAACCGTGTTGGCAGTTCCGAGGTCAATTGCAATCTCCTGAGTCAAGAATGAAAAAAGTCCCATATATATGATGAGCTTATTGGTTTAGTGTTTGAAATGTCGTTTCCCTGTAAATACCATTGCCACATTGTTTGCCGAGCAATAGTCGACCGAATCCTGGTCCCTTACCGATCCTCCGGGCTGGACGATAGCTGTTATCCCGGCCTTATGTGCAATTTCAACGCTGTCGGCGAAAGGGAAGTAGGCATCGGAAGCCATGACTGCTCCCTTGAGGTCGAATCCGAATGAGTGTGCCTTTTCAATAGCCTGTTTCAAAGCATCCACCCTTGATGTCTGTCCTATTCCGCTCGCACACAGCTGCCTGTTTTTTGCCAGAACGATCGCATTGGATTTGCTGTGTTTCACAATCTTGTTTGCAAACACAAGGTCTTCGGTTTCAGCGGGCAGCGGGTTTCTGGGTGTAACCGGTTTCATATCCCCGGCCAGCTCTGTGCTGAGGTCCTTTTCCTGCCAGAGTACACCGTCGAGAAGCGACCTGAACTGGTGCTTGCCTGCTGCTTTTCCTTTCCTTCTGAGAATAATTCGGTTCTTTTTCTGTGAGAGTATCTCAACAGCCTTGTCAGAGAATCCCGGGGCAATGATAATCTCGAAGAATATCTTCCCTATTTCTTCAGCTTCCTCATCACCTACGGGGTGATTGGTAGCAATAACACCTCCGAAAGCAGAAACCGGATCGCATGCCAGGGCATCCTTCCAGGCTTCAGCCGGGCTGGGACGGGAAGCTGCTCCGCAGGCATTGTTATGCTTGATTATGACATAGGTTGTCTCACTGAATTCATCAATGAGTCCTAACGCTGAATCGATATCAAGGAAGTTGTTATATGATATTTCCTTGCCATGAAGCTTCTCGAAAAGCTTATCCGTATCGCCGTAGAATATCCCTTTCTGATGAGGATTCTCCCCATACCTTAAGGGGTAAACGTTGTCTATGCTTTCCCTGAAAGCCTCAATTCCTTCAGTCCGGTTAAAATAACTGAAAATGGCGGTATCATAACCGGAAGAGGTAAGAAATGCTTCGGCAGCAAAGGATTTTCTGTCGGCAAGTGAGGTATAGCCTTTCTTTTCCTTTAGCAGGTCGATAAGCTTTTTGTACTGATCTCTGGAAGAAACAACCAGCACATCGTTGTAATTTTTTGCAGCAGCCCTGATAAGTGAGATTCCTCCGATATCGATCTTCTCAATTATTTCTTCCTCGTCATCAGTCGATGCCAGTGTATCCGCAAAGGGATAAAGATCAACAATAACAAGGTCGATCTCAGGAATTTTGTATTGAGAAAGCTGTTTGAGATCCTCATCATTGTCTCTTCTTCCCAGTATTCCTCCGAAAACCGAAGGGTGAAGGGTTTTTACCCTTCCCCCCAGTATGGAAGGGTAGGTTGTCAGCGATTCGACTGTTTCGGCTTTTATACCGCGATCACGAATAAAGCTGTAAGTGCCGCCAGTGGAATATATTTTCACATTCAGTTCATCAAGGATTCTGACAATCTCATCAAGCTTGTCCTTGAAGTACACCGAAATTAAAGCGCTGCTGATCCTCTTGTCACTCATATTCTGAATTTTATGAAAGGCCGCTCCATGCAGATTCAGGCGCTTAAAAATAGATATTTTTTCATTATACTGCATATAAAATAATTATGAATCTTCGGACCGTAAAGGGTATTCCACAAAATCCAAATGAATTTATTACCTTTGGACTCCCATAACAACTGAAATAATTGAGAACACGGTTAAGGCTTTTCAAGGAAAGTTTTTTGTCGGCCATTAAATCGGTCACAGTAAACAAGTTGCGTACTTTCCTCTCGCTTTTTGGAATTACAATAGGGATATTCTGCATCATCTCGGTTTTCACAGTGCTCGACTGGATGGAGAAATCCATTCGCGACAGCATCAGCTCAATGGGTTCAAATGTTGTTTATATTCAGAAGTTTCCCTGGTCGTTTGACAACGATCTCAAGTGGTGGGACATAGTGAGATGGCCCACTGTTTCGATGGATGAATATCAGGCTATAAGGAAGAGGTCCACAAAGACTGAAGCAGTGTCGTTCCTGGTCGCAAAGAGCGACAGGTTGAAATACAAGAATAATGTGGCAAACGATGCGGTTCTTGCAGCTGTCACCGATGACATGGAAAAAGTGGTGTTATTCGAGATTGCCAAAGGAAGATATTTCTCCCCGTTTGATTACATAAGCGGAAGCAGTGTAGCGGTGCTTGGGGCGGAGGTTGCCGAAGAGCTTTTCGGCGACACCGAACCGGTAGGTAAGGTTATCACCATGTCGGGTGGATTCAAGGCAGACGTAATAGGGGTTTTGAAGAAGGAAGGACAGGGAGCAATCACTCTGAGCAATGTAGACCAGATAACCCTTATCCCAATGAACTATGGAAGGAACTTCATTAATATCCGGAACAGGTTTGTTGATTCCCAGATGATTGTAAAAGCCAAAGCCGACATATCGGTACAGGAACTATCCGACGAACTGACGATGATAATGAGGTCGGCAAGAAGGCTGAAGCCGGCGGAGACCTCTAACTTCTCCATAAACAACTCCCAAATGCTGTCGCAGGGATTTGAAGCTGTGTTCAAAGGAATAAATATCGGAGGCTGGCTTATCGGCGCTTTTGCGATTCTGGTGGGAGGATTCGGCATTGCCAACATCATGTTCGTTTCGGTAAGGGAAAGGACCAACATCATAGGGATCCAGAAAGCTCTTGGGGCCAAGAGGGGCTTTATCCTGCAGCAGTTCCTCACCGAATCGGTTTTGCTTTCACTGGCCGGCGGGATACTGGGGCTTATTATGATATTTGCGGGATCGCTGGTAATAAACTACCTGTATGAACTTAATATGCACCTTACAACCGGTAACATACTTCTTGCCCTTACTATCTCGGGAATTATAGGCATCATTGCCGGTTATGCTCCAGCCAGCGCTGCAGCCAGTATGAATCCCGTTGATGCCATAGGGTTTTCATTCTGATCCTTTTATATTCTTTTCTATCCAGTTGGTAAGCTCAATAAACTGATCGACTGAAAGTTGTTCGGGTCTGAGCTGTAAAAGATCATTATCTGTACTTTTCAGGCTGAAAGCCGACCTGACGGAGTTTCTAAGTGTCTTGCGGCGTTGGTTAAAACAGGCTTTAACAACCCTGAATAACAGTTTTTCATCACAACCCGGATGTCCCCTGTTGTTTCTTGTCAGTCTGACGACTCCCGACATTACCTTGGGTGGAGGAGAGAACACAGCGGCAGGTACAGTGAAGAGGTAGTTAACCGAATAGTAAGTCTGCAGCAGAACGCTCAGTATTCCATAAGTCTTTGAGCCGGGCCCTGCACAAATCCTTTGGGCCACCTCTCTCTGAAGCATTCCGCATACTTCGGGAACAATATCCCGGTTTTCAAGGATCCTGAAGAAGATCTGGCTTGAAATGTTATATGGAAAGTTCCCGATTACAGCAACCTTCCCCGGGAAGTTACCGCGGATATCCAGGGTAAGAAAGTCGCCTTCTATTATCTTTGTGAGTTCCGGCAAAGTATTTCTCAGATAAGCTACCGATTCCCTGTCGATCTCAACAACCCTGAAATCAGGGAAATCCCGCTTAATGAGGAATCCTGTCAGTATGCCCATACCCGGTCCTACTTCAAGAACGCTGTCGCATCCTTCTCCCGAAAGTGAAGCGGCTATTTTTCCGGCTATGCCCTTATCCCGCAGGAAATGCTGACCAAGGCTTTTTTTGGGCACTACACCTGAAGTAGTTCCCTTCCGAATTTTCTCCATATTGGTACCTTAAGGGTCTCGAGAAATTCTATGAAGCGTTTGAGGAGGTTGAAATAGAGAGTCACAAATAAAATTGCAGTCATTATCCATATTGCGACAACGTTCATAATCAGGGTATCGATCCTGAGTTTCCCTATCTGTTTGTAGGGAGCATAAAAGTGGGCTCTTCCGTATTTTGATCCGGGTTTCATAAAAACCGGGTCGGCTTTCTGGATAAGCCGTCTTTCTGTATCATAGATTTTATTTGTACTAAGTCTGTTAAGTACAAAATTAGCCAGGCTCTCATTGTAATTAGCTTCTTTGAGAGCCTGATATTTCTCAGGGCCGATAGTTGCTGTAAGTGATTTTACAAAAGCGTCCTTTTCATCTGAAACGGTTTTGTTGCGTGATCTTATCACAGAGGCAAGGGAATCAAGATATAGCTTTGCCTGATCACCGGCCCATACGCTGAATCCCTCCGGATTCATGTTTGATATCCATGGCCCGGGAGCCACACCGGTTTCAGCCTCAAGCTCCGCCAGATGGTACTTAACCATTTTCAGATTATTTCTGCAGAGCTCATCATACCGGGGATTGCCTGAAGCTGCCCTGCATTCATCTATCTTAACCCTTAGAGTCGGAATAAGAAATGCATTGTACCATCCGGTCTGGCTTATTTCCATATCATATTCAAAAAGGGGCTTTTCGAACCTGTTTGATTTGAACTGCTCAACCATGAGAGCCTCGTATGCCCATCTGGTAGCCATGGCATCTCCAATAACCGGGACGTATATTTTCCTGCTGATGTTTTTCTGCAGGTCATCGAATTTTATCATTGCACCGCCAAGAAGGAGCATGGGAACAAGAAGCAGCGGGATAAGAATATAAATGCTCACTGCAGTTCTCATGCCTGCCGAAATGTTAAGTCCCAGCACATTACCGAAGCAGGCTACGGAGAAGAGCACAAGCCATTGCTGAAAGAGCATTCCTTTGACGCTGAGCAGGGTGTTAGCTACTATTACAAAACTAAGCGACTGAACAGCAGAGAGAAAGAAAAGGAAAGTGATCTTTGAGAGAAGGTAACTCGACCGGCTTATATTGAGGAATTTCTCTCTTTCGAGGATTTTTCTGTCCCGGAAGATCTCCTCGGCGCTGACCGTAAGGCCGACAAACAGGGCTACGATTATCGCCATAAAAAGGAAGACAGGATAGTTTTTGTTTGCACCGAACGAATATACACCCTGCTCGCTGTACTTTGAAATAAATCCGAGGATAAATGCCAGGAGGGGAACCTCAAGGAGGTTTATGGCCATATATTGCTTATCTGCTCTTTTCCTGGTAATGTTCCTCTTTATGAATGTTTTCGTCTGTTCCCATTTTTCAGGGATCCTGAAGTTGCTTTGAGGAAGGGTTGTCTTAAGGGGTTGTTCCTTAAGTGCCGGCATCATCTTCTTCCTGTACTTGTCGTACCAGTCCTTCGGGCTCACCTGCCGGTCTTTTCCTGCAAAGCCGGCATTGTCAATCACCTTAACCTCAACTATGTGAAGAATGCTTTCGGTTTCAATATTGCCGCAGTTGGGGCATTCGCTTTCAGCCGCGTTTGCCTGCGATGTTTCAGTCTTGAAATAGACGAGGGCTTCAACCGGATCACCATCGTATATCATAAAGCCGCCCTTGTCGAGTATCCAGAGCCTGTCGAACATTTTCAGGATATCGGAAGAGGGCTGATGAATAATTGTGAAGACCAGTTTGCCTGAAAGAGCCTGGTTTTTCAGCAGTGTCATCACCTTTTCGGAGTCGAATGATGAAAGGCCTGAAGTAGGTTCGTCAACGAACAGCACTCCCGGCTCCCGCATAAGCTCCAGACCGATATTCAGGCGTTTTCGCTGGCCCCCGCTTACTTTTTTATTCATCAGATCTCCCACCTGAAGGTCCTTAATTTCCATAAGGTCGAGGTCTGTCAGGACTTTATCGACGGTTTTGTCAAGCTGTTCTTCGTTATAATCCCCGAAACACAGCCTGGCGTTGTAGTACATGTTCTGGTAAACCGTCAGTTCCTCGATGAGCATGTCGTCCTGAGGAACGAAACCTATAAGTCCGTTGAGATTGTCCGATTCGCTGTTAAGATCGTAGCCGTTGATGTAAATATTTCCTGAAGTGGGCTTTGTTTTTCCGTGGAGCAGATTAAGCATGGTTGTCTTGCCCACACCGCTCCCTCCCATCAGTCCCACAAGGTTTCCGGATTCGATCCTGAAATTCATTTTTCTCACTCCGTTATCGGAGTTTTTGAACAGGAACTCTATATCGTGGCCTTCAAAAATGATTTTCTCAGGAAACTTCCTTGAGACGAATTTCTTGTATATCCTTGAGAAATAAATAGGTTCTATCCCCTGGCCCTTGATGTTGACTCCCCTGTCGAGCATATATGGCCTGCAGGCAATTATATCCCTGCCTTTGAAGTAAAGGGCAAGCGACCCGTCGTATGTAAAAATAAGCGATCCAGTGCTTTCAATATGGAGGAAGAACATGTGGCCTCTGAATCCCTTGACCCTGATGTGCCTCCAGCTTTCATAGTTCTTAAAGGAAGCTGCTGCCCAGTATTTGGGATCTTCATTTTCTATTACCAGCATGCAATCGGGGGTGACCTCATCATAGGTCCTCCCTATCATAAAAGCTATTGCATTTTCGTATTCCTTTTTGGATATATTGAAAGTTCTGGCTACGATGTCGACGATTGTTTTTTCCTGCTCTGATATCCTCCCGTCCTCGAAAGCAAATTCAAGAAGCTGAAGAAATACCACCATTCTTTCCTCCAGGAACAATCCCTTCTTGATCTGGCGGCAGATATTGGTTATCTGGAAGGTGATAAGCGAGTCTTCGTCGGCCAGTTCTGTCTTGTCGACAGTTTTAAGTTCATTTGAGTAAAACTCCAGGTTGTTTTCGAAAAGGGCATAATACTCTTCTTCCAGTTCCCTGTTAAGGTATCGCCTCAGGTAGCTTCGGAGTATTTTTTTACCTCTGGAAGTGATACCTCCGGGATTAACTGTAGAAACGATGGCAAAGATATGTATCAGAGCCAGGAGTACTGATTCCCTCATAAAAAGATCCGATCAAAAAAAGACCGCAAAATGAATCCATTTGCGGTCATTATTGTAAGTAAGAATTATTAAATAATTTGACCTCTGATTGTTTCTATAGCTTTTGTGATGTCGACAATATTCTGGTTTGTCAGGCTTGTTGTGAGTCCGGAGTAAACTTTTCTGATGGGTTCCAGCTTGTCGACAAATTCTTTAACATTCTGGTCAGTCAGGTAGGGCTCGGTGATTTCGATGAACAGGTCGAATGATTCTTTTTGTTCAATGAGAACCTTTGAAATACCTGCTACCTGGTATGCTGCTTCAGATACGTGAGTGGTAAGGTACATCCCTTCAACCCAGGCGCCTCCTACAACAAGAAGGGCAAGAGCCTGCTGGTCATTCTCGCTCAGATAGGCATAAGTCTTGTCAAAAGCTTCCGTGAGGATAGTAACAAGTTCTTCCTTTTTATCCTGGTTCTGGCGGATCCTGTCATAAAGCGTTTCATCATAAATCTGCGACATATTCAGGTCATTGGCCAACGACCTGATGGCATCGAGGTAATTAAGCACCTCCTGCTGGATATTATACAGTGTGGCATAGCTAAGGTCGGCGCCGAATACTCCCATATTGATCGCCTTTTCGGAACTGGTGAGGTATTTTCTGGCGCTGGCGACAGGATTTGCAATACCCATAATATATCCAACTTCAAGTTCTGAAAGCATTTTGATCACTTCAGCTGAAGTAGGCAAAGGGTAAACATTCTTTTCAATTTCCTTTTCCAGGGTTTGAACCTGTTCGAGTTCAAGCGCCTTTTCACTGGTTTCCGCCTTTTTTGCCTTATTTTTACAAGAATTGAGTCCGGTGAAGGACAAGATCAGCATCGGGATAATAACAACCGCTATAGCCTTTTTCATTTTCATAGGTTTAAAGTTAAAATCTACTCTGAAAGAGATCATAAAAATAATAAATAATATTAAAATACCCCCTCAGCTTTCATCAATTTTGCAAATTCCTTCCTGATTGGTGACTTAACTTACACTGCAAATATTTTAACCGTATGTTCCATCAGAAGGGAATAATGCCGTTAAAGTTAACTTTTTCCGGGTGACTGCTATTTTAATTATCTTTGAGCCCCTGAAACAAATCCATTTAGGATGAACTGGAATTTTGACGAGGAGGTCGTGAGAGAAGGTACTGATTGTGTGAAGTATGACCTCAGGAAGAATGTTTTCGGATCGGCGGATGTTATTCCGATGTGGGTTGCCGACATGGATTTCAGGACTCCTGACTTCATAATAAATGCCCTCAGGAAAAGGCTTGACCATGAGCTTATGGGCTATACTTTTCATCCGAAGAATTATTTCTCATCGATAGCCGGATGGCTTCGTGAGCATCATGGATGGGAAGTGCCTGAGGACTGGATCTGCTTCTGCCCCGGCATAGTACCTGCACTGAACCTGTCTACCCTGGCCTTTACCCGTCCGGGCGACTCGATTGTGATTCAGCCTCCGGTTTATACTCCCTTTTTTGATGCCGTGGAGAACCATGGCCGGAACCTTATCCTGAACCAGCTTGTTTTCAGCGACGGTAAATGGAGGATGGATCTCGAATCACTTCGTAAAATCATCACACCTTCCACCAGGATGATAATCATATCCAATCCTCACAATCCTGTGGGCAGGTCGTGGGATCCCGGAGAGTTGAGGGAACTGGCTGAAATATGCCTTGAGAACAATACCCTTATTCTGTCGGACGAGATACACTGCGACCTTGTTCTTCCGGGCTACAGGCATACACCAGTCGCAAGCCTTTCATCAAAGATATCTGCTGTCACGGTTACCTGCCTTGCCCCGAGCAAGACATTCAATGTGGCAGGTCTTTCAACTTCCTCGGTTGTCATTTCCAATCCTGTTTTAAGAAAGTATTTCAAGTCGAAGATCGACCATCTTCATATCGGCAACGGAAATATATTCGGTACTGTATCATCAGTCGCAGCTTATTCAGAAGGCAGGGAATGGCTTTCCTCTCTTCTGGAATACATCGAAGGAAATGTCAGGTTTGTGATTGACTACTGCAGGGAATACATTCCTGAGATCATTCCTTTCCGTCCCGAAGCAACCTACCTGATCTGGCTCGACTGCAGGAAGCTTGGCATGAAAGGAAAAGATCTCGAGGAGTTCTTTGTGAGGAAGGCAGGAGTAGGGCTCAATGAAGGTTCAGCTTTCGGTCCCGGAGGAGAAGGATTCATGAGGATGAACCTTGGTACAACACGGAGGCGCGTAACTCAGGCCATGGAACAAATTCGTAAATCAGTTGAATCAATTCGCTAATAAGCAGAATGAAAAACGATATCAAGATCAGGCTCACACTCGAAGACGGAACCGAATATCACGGCTGGTCATTCGGAGCGGCTGTTCCGGCGGCAGGTGAGGTTGTGTTCAACACTGCCATGACCGGTTATCCTGAAAGCCTCACCGATCCCTCGTACAAAGGTCAGATCCTTTGTCTGACCTATCCTCTTGTCGGCAATTACGGTGCCCCGGTCAAAGGAGGGCAGAATGGCATGGATTCCTTTTACGAATCCTCATCTATTCATATATCAGGATTGATAGTATCCGACTATTCTTCCGAATACAGCCACTGGAATGCAGACGAAAGTCTTGGAGAATGGCTGTCGAATAACAATATACCCGGGGTTTACGGGATCGATACAAGGGCTCTTACGAAAAGGATAAGGGAAAAAGGAGTCATGCCCGGAAAACTCGAACCTGAAGGTTCGCATACAGAGTTCCACGATCCAAATCTTACCAATCTTGTGGCAAGTGTAAGCACCAGGGAAATAAAAAGATACGGTTCGGGAAAATACAGGATAATGCTTGTCGACTGCGGTGTGAAGAATAATATAATAAGGAACCTGCTGAAGAGAGATACAACAGTAATCAGGGTACCGTGGGATTACGATTTCACCGGTGATGAATATGACGGGCTTTTCCTTACCAACGGTCCCGGTGATCCGAAAATGTGTTCAGTGACAATAGCTCATATCAGAAAGGCATTGGCCGCCGCAAGGCCGGTTTTCGGGATTTGCCTTGGGAACCAGCTGATGGCTCTTGCTTCCGGAGCCGACACCTATAAACTAAAATACGGACACAGAAGCCACAATCAACCAGTTATCAGGGTGGGCACCGGCAAGGCGTATATAACCTCACAGAACCACGGGTATGCAGTTGATAACAGCACCCTTCAGCCGGGATGGGAACCTCTCTTTATCAACCTCAACGACAGCACCAATGAAGGGATGCGACACATCACAAAACCATTCTTCTCCACACAGTTCCATCCCGAAGCCTCAGGCGGACCGACAGATACAGACTACCTTTTTGATGAATTCATAGAAAGCATAAGATTGTCGATGCTATAGAAAAGTTATCACACCACCCCGGATGGCTGCAGACTATATAACATCAGCTTTGTTCAGATTTCATCATTGAAGCAACCAGGTCTGCCGCAGATCCGGATTTGAAGCATCCCATTCTTTCGTTGAATATTCTGCTTATTTCACTGCTGCACAGGTTTCCTATACTGCCTTCATGGACATATTCCGAAGGAGTGGTTTTTCTGAAGAGTTTTTTTCCTACCATTGATGACACCTGGCGGTAAGCATCACGGAAAGGCACACCCTCCCTGACAAGCCTGTTTGCTTCTTCAGTGCTGTAAACAGGATTATAAAGGGGATTATCCGCTATGTTATCATTCACCCGTATGTTTCCGAGCATGACTACAGCCATGTTTATACACTCGTTAATTTCAGTAAAAGCATTGAAGATCAACTGTTTCAGGAGCTGAAGATCCCTGTTGTAACCTGATGGCAAACCGGAAACCAGGAGCGAGATCTGGCCCGGGAGCGATTGCAGCAGATGAGTTCTTCCCCTGATAAGTTCAAAGGCATCAGGATTTCTCTTTTGAGGCATGATGCTTGAGCCTGTTACAAATTCGTCGGGGAAATCAATGAATCTGAATTCGGCAGTCATGAACAGACAAACATCGCCTGAGAACCTTGCCAGAGTCTGGGCAGCCGACGCAATAGCCGATGCCACTGCGAGTTCGGCTTTTCCTCTGCTGATGCTTGCATAAGCCGAATTGTAAAGAAGGTCTCCGAATTCAAGAAGTTCTGTTGTGCATCTCCTGTCGAGTGGCAGTGATGTTCCGTAACCAGCTCCCGTTCCCAGTGGATTACGGTCGATTACAGCTCTTGCAGACCCAAGCAGGAGAAGATCATCTGCCAGCGATTCGGCCCAGGATCCGAACCAGAGCCCGAATGATGAGACCATGGCCGGCTGCATGTGTGTGTAGCCTGGGATAAGTTTATCCCTGTGCCGGGCACTGAGATCCTGAAACATTCTGAACAGTCTTTCAATATTAGAGGCAAGGCTGTCGATGGCATTCCTGGTGTAAAGCCTGAGATCGACAAGCACCTGGTCGTTCCTCGAACGACCGGTATGTATCTTTTTCCCTGTATCGCCCAGCATTTCGGTAAGTTCCTTCTCTACCTGGGAATGAATATCCTCAACAGCATCCTCAATAACAAGATTCCCGGCTGCAGCTTTTTCAAAAAGGATTGCCAGACCTTTCAGAAGCTCATCCTTTTCTGCCCGGGTAATCAGTCCCACCCTGCCAAGCATAATAGCGTGAGCCACCGATCCGGCAATATCCCATTCGGCAAGACGCAGATCAGCGGTCCTGTCGCCGGCCGAGGTGAATTCGATCACCCCCGGATCGGGAACTGCGTCTTTTTTCCAGAGTTTCATTTTCTATCAGAAATATAAAAAGGTGACAAATTTTCCAGTCATCGATTTTTACTTGCTTCAATAATAGCCCGGTGAGCCATAAGCCTTATTGCATTTATCCTTATGAAACCCTTGCTGTCGGTCTGGTCGAAGCCTCCTTCTATATCCATGCTCGATAACTCCTTGTTGTACAGAGATGAAGGGGACTCTCTTCCTTCGATTATCACATTACCCTTGTAAAGGCAGATATGAACGCTTCCATCGATCAGTTCCTGGCTTTTTTCAATAGCTGCCATAAGGAAATCCATTTCGGGGCTGAACCAGAAACCATAATAAATAAGTTCGGAGAATTTCGGTGTCAGCATGTTCCTTAGCCTCATCACCTCCCTGTCCATTGCGACCCCCTCGAGATCCATGTGGGCAATGTGAAGCACTGTTGCTGCAGGAGTTTCGTAAACGCCTCTCGATTTTATTCCTACGAAGCGATTCTCAACCATGTCGAGAAGGCCGATCCCGTTTTTTCCTGCAAGCTCATTGAGATAGACATAAAGCTCGTACGGATCCTCCTTTATGGTGCCGTCCTCCTTGTTAACAAGCTTTACCGGGATGCCATTCCGGAAATGTACAGCTATCCTGGTCTCACTGTCGGGCGCATCCTGCGGCATAACCATCTTCTCGAGGATGGCTTTCCTGGCGGTGTACATCGGATCTTCAAGTATACCGGCCTCGTGACTTATATGCATCAGGTTATCATCCTCGCTGTATGGTTTATCAATGCTGGCTTTTACAGGAATATTCTTTTCAGCAGCATATTTCAGCAGATCCGTTCTCCCTTTGAATTTTCCGAGAAATTCCCTGTCTTTCCACGGAGATATGACTTCAATGTCCGGTTTCAGGGCATAATAGCAAAGTTCGAACCTTACCTGGTCGTTGCCTTTGCCGGTGGCGCCGTGGGCGACTGCTTTTGCACCTTCGCTTACAGCGGCTTCAATCTGTTTCATTGCAATAAGCGGTCTTGCCAGAGCAGTGCCGAGAAGATACCTCCCCTCATAAACGGCATTACCCATAATAGCTTTGAAAACATAGTTCTCAACAAATTCCTTCTTCAGGTCGGCAATGATAACCTTTGAGGCGCCCAGGAGAAGCGCTTTTTTCCTGCATTCCTCAAAATCTTCAGCCTGCCCCACGTCGGCCACAAATGCTATAACTTCATAATCCTTTTCAATAAGCCATTTGAGGATAACCGATGTATCCAGACCTCCGCTGTATGCAAGCACAACTTTTTCTTTCATAGTTCTGTAAATATAAAATTGTCATTTAATGTTAATTATTCAGACCGCCCTGGTCTCCGGAGAACCGTTCCTGATCTGATTGTGAAGACCGGGTATTATAAGCTCGAGGCAGGTATGGACCTGCTTCAGGCTGATGCCGTTCCGCGGTATGACGAGTATGGTATCGTCTCCGGCAATTGTGCCGGCTATTTCATACCTGCGTGAATTATCTATAAAATAGGCAGTAGCATTTGCATGGCCGGGTATTGTTCTTATAACCATCAGACCTTTTGCTTCCACTATCTCGCTTACCACCGACAGCATGTTAACTGTCGAGCCCCGCTCATGCTGCGACCTGCCTGTACCTGTAAGCGAGTACATGTAAGAGCCCTCGCCGTCGGGGATCCTGCTTACCCCAAGCTGGCGCAGATCGCGCGACAATGTAGCCTGGGTGCATTTGATGCCTGCTCCCCTGAGTTTTTTCAGAAGGATCTCCTGGGAGCTGATCTTCTCCCCTGCTATCAGCTTTTCAATAGTCAGGAGCCTGAGCACTTTCTGCATATTTATACAATTTTTTTGCAAATATATACATATTTTTAATTCGGAGGGCAAAATTGAAAATTTGTTATATTTTTGTGGACTAAAATGTTCCAATGAGAGATGATATAAGGAAGGTGGTCATCCTTGGTTCAGGAGCTCTCAAGATAGGAGAAGCCGGAGAGTTTGACTATTCCGGTTCCCAGGCCCTCAAAGCATTAAAGGAAGAGGGCATCGAGACCATCCTGATCAATCCCAATATAGCAACAGTTCAGACCTCGGAAGAGCTTGCCGGCAAGGTATATTTTCTGCCGGTTACTCCGTTCTTTGTTGAAAAGATCATAGAAAGGGAGGCTCCCGACGGGATACTTCTTTCGTTCGGAGGTCAGACGGCATTGAACTGCGGTACTGTGCTGTACCGAAGCGGTGTTTTTCAGAAGTACAATGTAAAGGTTCTTGGTACTCCTGTTGAAGCAATAATTGATACAGAGGACAGGGAGCTTTTTGTAAAAAAGCTCGATGAGATTGGAGTAAGGACACCGAAGAGCATAGCTACCGGGAATATTGAAGAAGCAGTTAAGGCTGCCGGAAAGCTCGGATTCCCCGTTATCATCAGGGCTGCTTTCACACTTGGGGGGCAGGGAAGCGGTTTTGCTTCAAATGATGAGGAATTGAGGGCTCTTGCATCGAAGGCATTTTCCTACAGCAGCCAGATACTGATCGAGGAATCGCTTAAAGGCTGGAAAGAGGTGGAGTATGAAGTAGTAAGGGACAGATTTGACAATTGCATCACAGTATGCAACATGGAAAATTTTGACCCTCTCGGAATACACACAGGAGAAAGCATTGTGGTTGCTCCCTCGCAGACTCTTACAAACAGCGAGTTTCATAAACTGAGAGAGCTTTCAATAAAGATAATACGTCACATAGGAATAGTAGGCGAGTGCAATGTTCAGTATGCACTTTCGCCTGAATCGGAAGATTACAGGGTAATTGAAGTGAATGCGCGTCTTTCCCGCTCAAGCGCTCTCGCCTCAAAAGCTACCGGATATCCGCTTGCCTTTATTGCTGCCAAGCTTGGACTGGGTTATGGTCTTCATGAGTTGAAAAATAGTGTTACGGGTTGTACAAGCGCCTGCTTCGAACCTGCCCTCGACTATATTGTTTGCAAAGTCCCGCGATGGGACCTGAACAAGTTCAAAGGTGTTTCGCATCACATAGGAAGCAGCATGAAGAGCGTGGGCGAGGTGATGGCGATAGGAAGATCGTTCGAGGAGGTTATCCAGAAGGCGCTGAGGATGATAGGCCAGGGGATGCATGGTTTCACAGGAAACCTGAAGCTTGGTTTCGGTGACCTTGAAAAAGAGCTGGCGGAGCCTACCGACATGAGAATCTTTGTAATTGCGGAAGCTCTTGAGCAGGGGATCACGGTGGAAAGAATCCATGAGATCACCAGGATCGACCTCTGGTTCCTGTTCAAGCTGAAAAATATAATTTCATTAAAAGATGAACTGTGCAGCTTCGATTCCCTTGAGTCGCTGCCCCCGGAACTGATTTTACAGTCAAAGATTTATGGATTCAGCGATTTTCAGATAGCAAGGCATGTTCTGAAATCACGTTCCTCAGATATCAACAGCGATCTTCTTAAGGTGCGTGATCACAGGAAAAGACTTGGTATAGTACCCTTTGTAAAGCAGATCGACACTCTTGCAGCCGAGTATCCGGCTCTCACCAACTATCTCTATCTCACTTATTCAGGCTGTGAGCACGACATTTCTTTCGACCGCGACGGGAAATCGGTTATTGTCCTTGGTTCGGGTGCCTACCGCATAGGGTCGAGTGTCGAGTTCGACTGGTGTTCAGTGAATGCAGCAACGACAATCAGGAATCAGGGGCTGAGGTCGGTGATGGTCAACTACAATCCCGAGACGGTGAGTACTGATTACGATACCTGCGACAGGCTGTACTTCGACGAACTGACCTTTGAGAGGGTTCTCGACATTATCGATCTTGAAGCTCCCGGCGGGGTTTTAGTATCAATGGGAGGGCAGATACCCAACAACCTTGCAATGCGTCTTCATGAGCAGGGTGTTCCGATCCCGGGGACCTCTCCCCTTTCTATCGACAGGGCAGAGAACCGTCACCTTTTCTCATCGATGTGCGACATGCTTTCAGTCGATCAGCCGAGGTGGAAGGAATTATCCTCCACCAACGACATAATAGAGTTCACCGACAGGATTGGATTCCCTGTGCTTATAAGGCCTTCCTACGTCCTTTCGGGAGCCGCCATGAATGTGGTCTCAAACAAGAATGAGCTGATCCATTATCTTGATCTGGCAACCAGGGTTTCGAAACAGTATCCTGTGGTGGTTTCGGAATTCATAGAGAATGCAAAGGAGATTGAAATAGATGCTGTTGCACGTGAAGGGGAAATAATGGCCTATGCGATAAGCGAGCATGTCGAGTTTGCGGGGGTTCATTCGGGTGATGCCACCATGGTGTTTCCGGCGCAGAAGATTTATTTTGAAACCGTAAGGAGGATCAAGCGCATAACTAGGCAGATATCGAAGGAGCTGAACATAACGGGGCCTTTCAATATTCAGTTTCTTGCCAGGGACAACGATATAAAGGTTATTGAGTGCAATCTCAGGGCAAGCCGCAGTATGCCTTTCGTATCGAAAGTACTCCGGACCAACCTTATTGAACTGGCCACAAAAGTGATGCTGGGGATACCCGTTGAGAAGCCTCACAAGTCGGTGTTTGAGCTTGATTATGTTGGTGTGAAGGCGCCGCAGTTCAGTTTTTCCCGTCTGGCAAAGGCTGATCCTGTGCTTGGAGTCGACATGGCTTCAACCGGAGAAGTAGGATGCATAGGCGAGGGCTTTTACGAGGCTATTCTGAAAGCGATGTTCTCAGTCGGTTACAGGGTCCCGAAAAAGAGCATCCTGCTTTCGACGGGACCAGCCCGCTCTAAAGTCGAACTGATAAACAGTGCCAGGGCGCTCAGTGAGAAAGGTCACAAGCTTTACGCAACGAGAGGAACCTGCGAATTCCTCAGGAATGCAGGTATCACGGCCGAAGTTGCTTACTGGCCCGATGAGGACAAATCTCCAAATACAATAGAACTGATAAGAAGCCGCGAAGTTGATTTGGTGGTTAACATACCAAAGGATCTGTCGGCTTCCGAACTTAACAACGATTATTCCATACGGCGCAATGCTGTCGATTTCAATGTACCCCTGCTCACAAATGCAAGGCTTGCCAGCGCCTTCATCCTTGCTTTCTGCAGACTGGGAGAGGAAGATCTGATGATAAAGAGCTGGGATGAGTATAAATAAGTGAGCAATGCACTGGCTTTTCCTCATTATCGCCATACCTTATCTATACCATATTATTAAATTGTGGAAAGCTCTTGAAGGCAACCTACCCTTCAGGAGTGGCACGGTGCCCCGGCTTTTCCTTTCTGTTATTGTTGCCTGCCGGAATGAGCAGGACAATCTTCCCTTGCTGCTTTCAGATCTGCTTGCCCAGGAATATGAAAAGGATCTTTTTGAGGTAATAATTGTCAACGACCATTCAGCCGACTCCACAGCCGATGTGGCAAGGTCATTTACCGGGCAGATAAACATAAGGGTTCTGGCAAACCGGGGGAAGGGGAAAAAGCAGGCTTTGAGGACAGGTGTTGAAGTTTCCCGCGGCGCCTTTCTTGTGACTGCCGATGCTGACTGCAGGTTTGGCCCGCACTGGCTGAGGACTGTAGCCTCATTCGCAGAAGAAGAACACCCGGCAATGTCGATACATCCGGTAATGATCAAAGCAGGAAGCGGTTTCTTCAGCAAGTTTCAGGAGCTTGAGTTCCTGAGCCTTCAGGGCATCACGGCTGGAAGCGCCGCTCTTGGAAATCCTGTTTTGTGCAACGGGGCCAACCTTGGGATTGAGAAGGAAGCATGGCTGGGGAATTCAGCTGCTATTCATTATGAGATCGCATCGGGAGACGACATTTTTATGCTTCACAGCCTGAAGTCGAAAAAACCCGGATCTGTCAGGTGGCTTGAATCATCTGATGCAGCCGGTGTAACTCCAGCTTCTGCCGGTCTGGTTTCATTTCTCAGGCAGAGAGGAAGGTGGCTGTCAAAAGCCGGTTATTACAGCGACAGCTACACGAAGTTGCTTGCAATTGTAACATTTGTTACAATTCTTACCCAGATTCTCCTGTTTGCCGGGGGATTTTTTTATTCCCCCCTTTTTCAGGTTCTTGGCGTCATAATTCTTTTAAAATCCATCCCTGATTTTCTTATCCTTCGCAACACAACAGCAAGGTATGGCAAAAGTGACTTAATGCGATGGTTCCTGCCGTCGCAGCTTGTTTATCCCCTTTACGTGCTCTGTGTTATTCCCTTCTCTTTCAGAAAGTCGGAATGGGCAGTTTAGTTACCCATTTCTGACAGAAACTTGATCCGTATCAACCTGATCTCCTCTTCCTCAAACTCGCTTCCGAGTTCGGCAATTGCTTCTTCAAGGGAGTCGGACTGTGCTTCTTCCCTGAAGTAAGAATAGATATCGTGCTGGCGTTCCTCGTCAATTACCATGTTGATATAATAGTCGAGATTTATTCTTGTCCCGTAATTCACAATGGCTTCAATTTCCGAGATCAGTTCGTTCATTTCCAGTCCCTTAGCCTCGGCAATGTCTTCCAGCGGCCGTTTCATATCGATACTCTGGATTATGTAGACCTTTATGCCTGATTTATTGACAACCGATTTCACAACCATGTCGAGGGGCCGGATAATTTCTTTTTCCTCGACGTATCTCTTTATAATATCTACGAATTCCTGTCCGTATCTCTGGGCCTTACCGGCTCCCACTCCTGAGATATTCTGAAGTTCGTCGAGGGTTACCGGGTATTGGATTGCCATATCTTCGAGGGAAGGATCCTGAAAGATAACAAAAGGAGGAACGTTTTTAAGTTTTGATATTTTTTTGCGGAGGTCCTTGAGGATACTGAAAAGTTCTTCGTCGACTGCAGCGGTTTTGGCTCCGAAGGCGTTTTCTTCCTCGCTTGTATCAGCATAGTCGTGGTCTTCGGCCAGCATAAAGGAAGAAGGTTGCTCAAGGAATTTCATTCCCTTGTCGGTAAGTTTAAGCAATCCGTAGTTTTCAATATCCTTGGCAAGGAGTTTTGCAATAAGGGCCTGCCGGATCACCATGTTCCAGTATTTCTCATCCTTTTCCTCCCCGACGCCGAACATCTCAAGTTTATGGTGTTTATATGACTTGATGGCTGAATTGATTTTTCCGGCAAGAATATTTGCAACATGATCGGCTTTGAATTTTTCCTTTACAGCCAGAACAGTATCGAGCACGTTGACGACTGCTTCGCTTCCCTCGAACTGGGCCTTCGGGTGAAGGCAGTTATCGCAGGCCTCGCAGTTTTCTGCCGGATATTCCTCGCCAAAGTAATGAAGCAGGAGTTTGCGTCTGCATACCGATGATTCGGCGTAGGAAACCGTTTCGAGCAGAAGTTGTTTGCCGATTTCCTGTTCAGCAATAGGTTTCCCCTGCATGAACTTTTCGAGTTTGAGAATATCGCTGTAACTGTAATAGGCTATGCAGTTTCCTTCTCCCCCGTCGCGGCCTGCCCTACCTGTTTCCTGGTAATAACCCTCGAGGCTTTTGGGGATGTCATAATGAATAACGAATCTTACGTCCGGCTTGTCGATACCCATTCCAAAGGCGATTGTGGCTACAATGATATCGGCTTCTTCCATAAGGAATTTATCCTGGTTGGCAGTTCGTGTGGCCGAATCCATTCCGGCGTGATAGGGAAGCGCTTTTATTCCGTTTACCTTAAGAGTTTCGGCAAGTTCCTCCACCTTTTTCCTGCTGAGGCAGTAAATAATGCCCGATTTCCCGGAGTTATTCTTTATGTACTTTATTATTTCCTTGGCAACATCCTGCTTCGAACGCACCTCGTAGTAAAGGTTAGGCCGGTTGAAAGATGATTTGAAGACATCTGCTTCAAGTATCCCGAGGTTTTTCTGTATATCGTGCTGTACTTTAGGTGTTGCAGTTGCCGTAAGGGCAATAATCGGTGATCTTCCTATAGTGTCAATAATGGGTCTGATCCGGCGGTATTCAGGTCTGAAATCATGGCCCCACTCTGATATACAGTGGGCTTCGTCGATTGCATAGAATGAGATTTCTATATTCTTCAGGAAGTCAATGTTTTCTTCCTTTGTAAGCGATTCGGGGGCCACATAGAGCAATTTTGTCTTTCCCGAGAGCACATCATTCTTGACTCTTGCGCTTTCAGTTTTTGTAAGGGAAGAGTTGAGAAAATGGGCAACCTCGTCGTCGGTGCTGAAATTCCTCATCGCATCGACCTGGTTTTTCATCAGTGCGATCAGGGGAGATATTACTATTGCAGTTCCCGTTTTCATAACAGCCGGGAGCTGATAGCAAAGCGATTTCCCCCCTCCTGTCGGCATAAGCACGAAAGTGTCGCGGCCGTTAAGAATGTTCTTTATTATTGGTTCCTGGGGCCCCTTGAAAGTATCAAATCCAAAGTACCTCTTTAAAAAATCATGTATTGTCTCATCATTAGTCATCTTTACCCCTCCTGTGATCATCAGTCCTTACCTGAATTATGCCTCTCTAGTTTATATAAAGTTAAATATTTTATAATTCAAACCGAATATTTCAGGCATAATTAACAAAAATGAATTTTATAAGATTTCTGCTTCCGGTTTTCACTAAATATAATTTGTATTGTTTTGCAAAATAAGATTTATCATCTTTACAGCCTGTAAATTCACACCAATTGCCGGAGAAAAATGGCCACAGAACAGAAGACCACAGAACAGAAGAAAAGAAAGAATCCCGAGGGAGAGATGTCATTTCTGGAGCATCTAGAGGAACTGAGGTGGCATATAATAAGATCGGTCATTGCCATATTTGTGCTGATGATCGTTGCTTTCATGTTCAAGAATATAATATTTGACAAAATAATCCTTGCCCCAAAGAATCCTGAGTTTTTCACCAACCGGATTCTTTGCCGGCTCGGGGAGCTTGTGAACGTCAAAGCCCTTTGTATCAATACAAAACCGGTCAATCTTATAAGCATCAAGATGGCCGGACAGATCACCACGCATATTACTGTTGCCCTGGTGGCTGGATTGATAATTGCTTTTCCCTATGTGCTTTACGAATTCTGGAAATTTTTCAGGCCTGCTCTCCACAATAATGAGCAGCAGGTAGCCAAAGGAGGGGTTGTTGTCACTTCACTTCTTTTCTTCACGGGTGTGCTTTTCGGGTACTATGCGCTTGCTCCCCTGTCGATCCATTTCCTTACCACATACGAAGTCAGCGCCGATGTGGTTAACCAGATCAACATAAGGTCGTACATCGGAACCTTAACCTCCATCTGCCTTGCCACCGGTCTGATATTTGAGCTTCCGGTGATTACATATTTTCTTACCAAGGTAGGTATTATCACGCCCGGTTTTCTGACAAAATACAGGAAGCATGCCGTACTGATAATCGTTATTGTTGCAGCTATCATTACTCCTCCCGATGTTTTTTCACAGATGCTTGTATGTATTCCGCTTCTGATCCTTTATGAAGTCGGGATAGTAATCTCGAAGCGTGTTGTTAAGCAGAAAGAAATGAAGCACAAGGAGTTCATGAACGAGACGGCTTCCTGATAATAGTGTAACAAGTTCATTGAATGAAGCTCTACACTGATAATCTTGTAAAGAAATACCGTAACCGGACGGTTGTCGATCATGTTTCCATCGAGGTGGAGCAGGGTGAGATAGTCGGTCTGCTGGGCCCCAACGGTGCGGGTAAGACCACGTCGTTCTACATGATCGTCGGACTTATAAGGCCCAGGGAAGGAAGCATATATCTTGAAGGGGAAAACATAACCACCCTTCCCGTTTACAGGAGGGCCCGCAAGGGCATAGGTTATCTTGCCCAGGAACCTTCGGTTTTCAGGAACCTTTCGGTAGAGGACAATATAAAGGCCGTGCTTGAGATGTCGGGGCTTTCAAAGGCTGATCAGGCGGAGCGGCTTGAAACCCTGCTCAATGAATTCGGTCTTCAGAAGATAAGGAAAAGCAAAGGGATCCAGCTCTCGGGAGGAGAAAGGAGACGTACCGAAATTGCAAGGGCTCTCTCACTGAAACCTAAATTTATTTTGCTCGACGAGCCTTTTGCAGGAGTCGATCCTATAGCCGTGGAAGATATCCAGGAAATAGTATCCAAACTGAAGGACAAGAATATAGGGATTGTCATCACCGATCACAATGTACATGAGACGCTTGCCATAACCGACCGTGCTTATCTTCTTTTCGAAGGCCGTATCCTGATGTCGGGGACTTCCGCCCAGCTTGCTGAGGATGAACATGTAAGGAAAGTTTACCTTGGAAAGAACTTCGAACTTCGCAAGTAGCACTAACCGTTTGTAATAACAATTATTTTATCTACTTTTGCGGGGATTTTTCCGCGGATGTGTCGTAATTGGTAGCCGAGCAAGACTTAGGATCTTGTGTCTTTATGACGTGGGGGTTCGAGTCCCTTCATCCGCACCAGAATACACCGCACGTAACGGTTGTCAGAAAAGCGTTCCGGCGGTTTTTTTAAATACTCAATAAACAGATAAAAATGAATATCACCAGGGAGAACACAGACAATCTGAATGCCATACTTAAGATCGAGGTTGTCAGGGATGATTATGAAGGCAGCGTTGAAAAGGTACTCAGGGATTACAGGAAGAAAGCCAATATAAAGGGATTCCGCCCGGGGATGGTACCTTTCGGACTGATAAAGAAGATGTACGGAAGAGCTGTCCAGATTGATGAGATAAACAAGGTAGTTACCGAAAACATCCAGAAATATCTGACCGATGAGAAGGTAGAGATACTTGGTGATCCTCTTCCCCGCCCCGACGAAAGCGAGAATTTTGATTTCGATGCCATGGAATCATTTACCTTTTCCTTCGACCTCGGCCTGGCTCCGGTATTTGAGACAAAACTCAGCAAGAAGAACAAGGTAACATGGTATGAGATTGCTGCCGATGAAAAAATGAAGAACGACTATCTTGACAATTATACCCGCCGGTACGGAAGTTTCGAAAAAGCTGATGTTTCTGAAGAAAAAGACGTTCTTAAGGGAAAGATAGAAGCTCTCGGCGAGAATGACAATCCAATGCCTGACGGCCTGTTCGCCGACGACACAACCCTTTCGGTAGAGCTCGTAAAGGACAAGAAGATCCAGAAGCAATTCATTGGAAAAAAAGAAAATGAAACAATAATATTTGACCTGAGAAAAGCATTCCCGAACGACTATGAGATTGCCGGACTTCTTAAGAGGAAAAAGGAAGAGATAGAAAAGACCGACGGCAAATTCATGTTTACCATTAATGAGATAAGCCGTTTCAGGAAAGCTGAACTGAACCAGGAGCTTTTCGACCGTATTTACGGTGAAGGAGTTGTCAAGTCGGAGGAAGAGTTCCGGAGCCTTATCGACGAGGAGATAGCCGCCACCCTGCGCAGCGAAAGCGAGTATAAGCTGTCGATGGATCTCAGGAAGCTTGCCCTTGAGAAATCGGAATTCGAACTGCCTGAGGAGTTCCTTAAGAGGTGGCTCCTGAAGGTGAATGAGAACAACACCGAAGAACAGATAGAGAAGGAGTTCAGCAATTTCGCCCAGGACCTGAGATGGCAGCTTGTCCGCAACAAGATAGCCAGGGATAATGAGATCAAAATAACTGAAGAGGAACTCAGAAAGGAAGCTGAAAACATCACCAGGCAGCAGTTCAGGCAATACGGACTGTTCTATGCAACCGACGAACAGGTTACAAATTATGCCAATGAAACGCTTAAAAGAGAGGAAGATGCGAAGCGTATTGCCGATAAGGTAGTTGAGGAGAAAGTGATCCAGGCTCTGAAGGATCTGGTCAAGCTTGAAACCAAAACTGTGACAACCGCTGAGTTTAACAAGCTTTTCGAATCGTAATCAGTGCTTTAGACCAAACAACAATATTTTTTGTAACTTTGGGTTTTATCAAAACAACTAATGCCATGTACAAATCCGATGATTTTGGAAAATTTGCAAGAAGCAGGCATGGAATAAGCAGCTCTGCCCTTCACAAATATGCTTCTGTAACATCAAACAGCTATATTTCCCCCACGATCATCGAAGAGCGTCAGTTAAACGTTGCTTCGATGGATGTGTTTTCGCGTCTTATGATGGACCGGATAATCTTTCTCGGACTTCCGATCGACGATTATGTGGCTAATATCATTCAGGCTCAGCTTCTTTACCTCGATTCAGTCGATCCCGGAAAGGACATACAGATATATTTCAACACTCCGGGAGGATCGGTCAGCGCCGGACTGGGCATTTATGACACCATGCAATACATCACCGCCGATGTTGCCACCATCTGCACCGGGATGGCAGCCTCCATGGGAGCTGTTCTCCTTACTGCCGGAACAAAAGGAAAGCGATCGGCGCTCAGGCACTCCAGGATAATGATCCACCAGCCCATGGGCGGATTTGAAGGACAGGCTTCCGATATCGAGATCCAGGCAAGAGAGATCCTGAAGATAAAGAAGGAACTGTATGAAATAATTGCCCATCATACCGGAAATCCCCTTGAGAAAGTTGAAAAAGACTCTGACAGGGATCACTGGATGACATCAACAGAGGCAAAGGAATACGGAATGATCGATGAGATTCTTCAGAAAAGTGATCGTCAGAAGTAATGGATAAGTGTTCATTCTGCGGCAGGACAAAAAAAGAGGTCAGCATGCTTATAGCCGGACTCGAAGGTCATATTTGTGACCATTGCATCGAGCAGGCTTATGGTATTATGAATGAAGAGCTGGGCACAAAAAAAAGTTTCAGCTTCGATACGGTAAACCTCCTTAAGCCTGCCGAAATAAAGCATTTTCTCGATCAGTATGTTATTGGCCAGGACATGGCCAAAAAGATAATATCAGTAGCTGTCTACAATCATTACAAACGGCTGATGCAGAAGCCCGACTCCGAGGATATCGAGATTGAAAAGTCGAATATCATACTTGTCGGTGAAACGGGAACGGGCAAAACACTGCTGGCACGGACTGTTGCAAAGATGCTTCATGTACCATTCACCATTGTGGATGCAACTGTGCTTACCGAGGCTGGCTATGTGGGAGAGGACATTGAAAGCCTTTTAACCCGTTTGCTTCAGAATGCCGACTATGATGTGAAGGCTGCTGAAAAGGGGATAGTATTCATAGATGAAATCGACAAGATAGCCCGGAAAGGCGACAATCCGTCAATAACGAGGGATGTATCGGGTGAAGGCGTTCAGCAGGGACTGCTCAAGCTTCTCGAAGGATCGATAGTAAACGTTCCTCCCCAGGGCGGAAGAAAGCATCCCGAGCAGAAGATGATACCTGTCGACACAAAAAATATCCTTTTCATATGCGGCGGGGCTTTTGAGGGAATTGAAAGGAAAATCGCCCAGAGGCTTAATACCCAGGTTGTCGGTTACGGGGCTTCCAAGCACAGGGACAGGATCGACAAAGACAACCTTCTTCAGTACATAGCTCCACAGGATCTGAGGGCATACGGACTCATCCCCGAGATCATAGGAAGACTCCCCGTACTTACTCACCTTAATCCCCTCGACAGGGATGCACTGAGGGCAATCCTTACCGAACCAAAAAACGCGCTTGTAAAGCAGTATATCAAACTTTTTAAAATGGACGGGATCGAACTTACTTTTGGCGAAGGAGTTCTCGATTTCATAGTGGATAAAGCCATTGAATTCAAGCTCGGCGCTCGCGGATTAAGGTCGATCTGTGAAGCAATTATGCTGGATGCCATGTTCGATTCACCCTCGGCCGCGACTAAAGAGCTTTTAATCACTACCGACTACGCAGTAAGCAAGCTTGAAAGGATCGACATGAAGGTTCTCAGAGCCTCATAAGGTCTTTCGGCTTTTCTTCCTTTCATAGATAACATACGAGTAGGGTATCTCCCTGTCATCCCGGGATATGAATTCCCTGATGTCAGCCACTTTCCACTTCCGTCTGTCTATCCTGGGGAACCACACATCAGCATCAGCCTTTCTGTGGACATGGGTTATGTAAAGTCTGTCGGCAACCGGCATAAACTGCCTGTACACACTTCCGCCTCCGATAACGAATATTTCCTGACCGGATCCGCATTTTGAAATTGCATCCTCGATTGAATAAGCAGTCACCGAACAGTCTATACATTCGCCCGGAACATCCGTTATAACAATGTTATAACGTCCCGGAAGGGGCTTTCTGGGGAGCGATTCCCATGTTCTTTTGCCCATTACCACGCACTTGCCCATAGTAAGCTGTTTGAACCTTTTAAGGTCTTCGGGAATATGCCAGAGAAGTCCGTTATCCTTACCTATCCCCCAGTCGTCGGATACAGCTGCAATTATTGATATCATAATATTTTCATTACACTGAAATATCGCCTTTTATATTGGGATGAGCAAGATAGTCTGACAGTACAAAATCCTCATACCGGAACCTGTTGATATCTGTTATGTCAGGGTTAAGCGACATCCTCGGAAGCGGGTAGGGTTGTCTTGTAAGCTGAAGCTTTACCTGTTCCACATGATTCAGGTAGATATGTGCATCGCCGAGAGTGTGGACAAACTCACCTGGTTTCAGGGAGCATACCTGTGCCACCATAAGTGTGAGAAGGGCATAGGAAGCGATATTGAACGGGACTCCGAGGAAGATGTCGCAGCTTCTCTGGTATAGCTGGCACGAAAGTTTTCCGTCAGCCACATAGAACTGAAACAGTATATGACATGGAGGCAGGGCCATCCTGTCGATCTCGCCTGCATTCCAAGCGCTTACGATATGCCGCCGTGAATCGGGATTTTCCCTTATTGACTTTATTACATTTGCAAGCTGGTCGATCTTTCCTCCGCCGGCGGTGGGCCAGGAGCGCCACTGGTAGCCATATATTGGTCCGAGGTTACCGTCGGCATCAGCCCATTCATCCCATATCTTCACGCCGTTTTCCTTAAGATAAGCCGTATTGGTGTTTCCTGAAATAAACCAGAGAAGCTCATGAATAATTGATTTCAGATGGAGTTTCTTGGTAGTCATCAGCGGAAATCCATCCCCGAGCCGGAATCTCATCTGGTATCCAAAAACACTCAGGGTTCCTGTTCCGGTTCTGTCGGCTTTCCTCGTACCGTTACCGAGCACATGATCGAGCAGCTCAAGATATTGCTTCATAGGCTTTCCTCGCGATATTATTTTGGTGATATACGGGCGGCCCAACCTCCTCCCGGAGCCAGATCTATCTGCATCTTGTCGCCGGCTGTTACGCTCCTTTTAAGATGCTTGTAATCCTGGGCGTGTTTGTCGGCGTTTATCCCGTCCTGGAAGATATCCATTTCATAGTTGCCGGCCGGCAGGAATGAAAGATCGAGGTCGAGCTGGCGGGGGCTCCAATCGGTCAGGCCTCCCACAAACCATTCATTTCCGGAGCGGCGGGCAAGAAGGAGAAAATCAC
>ERZ795055.316-NODE-316-length-49952-cov-6.418302_pt1 | contig 49952 bp, 46 predicted proteins | sample MGYA00375139_ERZ795055 | MGnify/ENA primary metagenome ERZ795055 (study PRJEB30184, sample SAMN05720283) | anaerobic digester metagenome | isolation source: active sludge of municipal wastewater-treating anaerobic digesters | place: USA | collected 2015-01-23 ... | reverse complement strand
CTACTTTATTGTTATTAATATAATGCAGCTTCATCAAAGGTAGGTTATCAAACATCCACTTGCACACAAAGAACACTTTTTCTTTCTTAGCTAGTTCCTCATCATACTCTGCTAATCTTTCCTTTGCACTGTTGTAGGACTCAACAGCCCTCTTCTTATGCTCTATGTCCATAGACACAGAAGCCAAATCCGCAGAAACCTTATTGAGCTTGGATTGTAGTTCTGATGCATCTGTGGGTTCTTTCTTAGGCTTTGGTAGTGCTTCTAGAAGCTCAGCATCTTTATTCAATATACTTATTCCAGCCTCATGCTGAAGTATTATCTTCTCATAATCCTTAACAGAATTAAGTAGACCAGTCAGTTTTATTATTTCATTATTTCTTTTTACAACTTCCTCATTATACATTTTATTATGAGAAGTGATAAGCTCTTTAATCCTTTTATTATCCTCAACAACCTGTTTCTGAATATGCTCTATATGGGCCTTAGTCATCTTACTGCCGCAAGTAGGGCAATCACCATTAAGTTTTGCTCTGGCTGATAGTTGAGATAGGGAATTGGTTAGCTGATTTATGACTGCTTTTTGAGATGTTGATTTATTAAAGTATTCTGAATACTCTGATTCCAATTTCTTTAGCTTCTCCCTAGTTCCAGCAACATCAACAGTATTCTTACTCTTCAAAGCCTTAATCTGATCAAGCCGGTACTCAGCCTCACCCCTCTTATTCTTAGCACAGCTCATAGCATGTCTATACTTCATCCACTCATTATTAACAGCAACAGCAGCACCAAACTCCTGATTGAGCTTTTTCTTCTGAGCGGTTAAATCCAAAACTCTTTGCTCTAAGGTTTCTATGTGAGCTTTGAATTGTTTTGGGCTCATCTCATCAAACTCTATCTTAGCAGATTCAAGTGCCTCTTTAGCAACAACAACCTTACCCTTAATAAGTTCATATTCTGTTTCAGAAGTATTCTTTTTGAGCTGAGCAGCCTTCCGCATCTTATCTAAGATAGAGCACCCCAACATCTCACCAAATATCCTAGCCTTCCCGCTATCGCTATCCTCATGGATAAATGCTGACACCTTCTTTTGACTGCACATCACAGCAGACATAAAGATAGGATAGGAAGCACCTATGAGGTTCTCTAATTGCTCTTGTGATATTTGCTCATCAGCAACATCATGGGTAACAGTAACAAAAGTAGGGTTGTCAGTGTTCCTACTTACCACCATCTCACCCTTACCATCACTGAGAGTTATAGAAGCAAGCCCATCACTCTTCCCAAAATCCCCCTTAACATTCTTCTTAGTAGATTTCTTAAACAGCACCCAAGTAATTATTTCAAATATAGAGCTTTTCCCGCTCCCGTTACTGCCTTTAAAAGAATATGCAGTAGCATCATCAAAGCTAATGTCCAACTCTTTCCAGCTGAATATATTCTTAGCTAATACTCTACTTATGTGGTACATAAAATCCACTCTCTAGCTTATCAATTTTTCTTTGCAACTCTTCACCTGCCATTCTAATAACATTACCAGAGTTAGGCTTCAGCATAATAGAGCCGCCCATATTTCCTATAAACATCATATCATAATAACCATGGTCATAGGTTATCCTGATAGCATCATCAATAGTTATCTCACTCACATCTTTCTTAACCTTAAAGTTTTTAAATAGCTTAGTCAACCCAAATCTCAGTTTCATACTTCTGCCTCTAGTTTCTGAAACAGCTTTGATGCTGATTTAGGAAAGCTGCACTTCTCCTGAATATACTCCAAGCACACATCTCTTAAAGCCTTTGCTCCTGACTTCATTCTAATATTGCTTTCAGTATTAGTCTTAATCTCCCAAATTACATCCATGCACAAAGGATTCTTCATAATACCCTTCCTGTGCTCATTCATCTTCCTCACTGTAGCCGGAAGGTCTTTAGACTCTACTACTAATTGGTACTTGAGAATGAAGGGCTTAGTTCTTTCTTCCTTCTCATCAAAGTCACCATCATAGCAGCTCAAAAGCTGGTAGGTATTAAGGTTGACTCTTTTCAGCTCTTTAATAGTTCCATTATAATCATCCATATCAATAATACAAACACTATGCCCCTCTTCCCCGTATCTAGTAGGATAAGGAGTTCCAGCATATATGAAAGTTTTATCAGCATATTCTTTCTTTAAGAATCCATGATAATCACCTAACAGTATTACCTTATAATCTTTCCATCTAGCATCACTCAAAGGTATTGACTTTTTATATAGGTCAGACACCCCTTCTATCATCTCGTGAGAAATGAGAAGGTGATCTGGTAAGTCCTGACTGCTGTAGTAGTTACTATTATGAATATAAATATTGCCAGATTTATCATAGCTCTCCTTCAAATCCATCATCACATAATTATTCTCAGAAACATAGTCATGATCACCAGGTCTACCTGTTATAACTATAACTGATATCTGATAGAATGAGTTCAACAACTTACAGAACTCAGCCTTTAGAGCTTCAGGCGGGTTAGAAGTATCAAATATATCTCCAGCAATAACCACCCAATCACACCCGTACTTATTAGCTATAGCCGGAAGTCTTTGCAGTGTGTTGAGCTTCTCCTGACACCACCTATCCCAGACCTTCCCCTCTACCTGAGATGTGCAATGGTGTTTAGCCTTGAGATGAAAATCTCCGGTTAATAGTATCTTACTCATTCCGTCTTATCCCCATTGCGTTTTTCCTTCATAGAATTTATCTCATCAGTCAGGAACAGTATAACCCTTTCCTTCATCTTGGGCTGAACCTGCTGCGTTATGCGTTTCCCTATAGCCTGCAAGGTCTTAGTCATAACATGTCTATCCTTACCCTTTTGCTCCATAGCATAGCACTCAGCCCATATGGTAAGTATCTTTAGCTCTTGCAGGTTAATGCTGATATCAAACTGATTATCATAGGAACAAGGCGCACTCTTAGCCCCACAATGAGGGCAGTGCTGCAAACCTTCAAACTTCTCTATCTCACCGCCACACCTAGTACAGAATCCTTCAAACTTTTTAACCTCACTCATCTTCGGTGAACTCCTGCTGGTTGAATGTGTTCTTCAGCTCTTTCTTCAAAGTAGTCCTAATAGATTTATTTGACCTTATAGTTTCCAGTGCATCCTTCTTAGAAGTACCTAGAGCGGTTTCACCACAGCACTCAGCATAATAGGTTTTACCCTTCTGCTGTATTATCCCAAAGCCCAATGAGTTCTCAAAAATATCCTTCGCAACAGAATACCCATTCTTATAGAACAAGTCCAACTCAATAGAGCGGAAAGGTGGGGCTACCTTATTCTTAACACACTTTATAAGCTGGTGTATGCCTATGGGGTTATCCTTAGAACCCAGCCACTCCTTCTTACTCACCCTCATACGGATAGAAGCATAGAACTTCAGAGCATTACCGCCAGTAGTCACTTCAGGATTCCCAAACACCAGACCTATCTTCATTCTCAGCTGATTAATAAAGATAAGTATAGTATCACTCTTCCCTACCTTAGCAGTGAGCTTTCTTAAAGCCTGAGATAGCATGCGGGCTTGTAGCCCCATATGAGAATCACCCATCTGACCATCAATCTCTGCTTTAGGGGTTAAAGCCGCAACAGAATCAACAACAATAATATCAAACAACCCTATCCCTCTTTCTACTATGTTCAGAGCTTCTTCACCGCAAGCAGGTTGAACCAGTGAAAGGTTGTTCCTATCTATCTTATGGGATGCTGCAAAGTTATCATCAAAAGCATATTCAGCATCAATGAAAAGAGCTTTCCCGCCTAACCGTTGGATGACTCCTATGATGTGTAGGCATAGGGAAGTCTTACCGGAACTCTCCTGCCCAAACACTTCAATAATCCTTCCTTTCGGCAGCCCATTCCCTAAAGCCCAATCCAAGCTAGTCAAATTAGTAGTCACACACTCTACCTGTGTGTTGTCTTCTTTCTCTATAATAGCTCCACTAAAATCCCTATTCACTGAGCTTATAAAATCATCAACATTGGAACAAATTTGTGCTGGTTTTCTTTTTGCCATTATCTCTTCCTCTTAAATACCATTTTATTAGCTTTAGCTGGTGGCTCTTCTAATTTTACTAAATCATTAATATCATTAAGCGCTTTATCCAAATCAAACATCAGGTCTTCTTCCAGCATAGCTCTTAGTAGGATGAGGTAGTTGATGGAGTCAATAATCTTCTCATCAACATGGGCAATGCTGAAGTTCTTCTTCCCTACCATATCAACAATGTCCAGAACAGATACCCAATGCTTCAGCATCATTCCAACCAGAGCATCTTCCCTAGTTCCCTTCCCCCTCATCTGCATAGCTCTATTGAAGTTGTGCAGCCTATCACCATCCTTAGCATACTCTCCAGCTTTAGCTCCCAAGGTGGAACTTATCTTGCACAGAATCTCATCTAATATTTTCTGGAATCTTACCGTATCCACATCAATCTCCTTTTCACCTGTAATGCTCTCCTATATAGAGTAGCAACTTTTTAAGACTTTTATCCAATAGACCAGGGTCAGCAGTAATAGCAGGAGCTACAAATAATATGCACTTCTCATCATTAATTTCAGTAGCATAAAATATATTGGTAGGAAGAAAGGTCTTATCCTTACCCAATAGGGAGGCCACAGCTATCTTCCCCATTAAAACTATCAGGTAAGGCTTGACTTTCTTTATATCACTTCTAATCCAAAACCCACAGGCCTTAATCTCTTCTTCCGTGGGCTTTTCCTTACAGCTGCATCTAACAGCAAAAGTGTAACATAGGTCATCTTTCAATATACTAGATAAGCGCTTTATAAATATGTTTAGATAATCTTTCTTCAGCAAAGGCTCTTTACCAAATATCACCAGAGTAGAGGAAGGGACAGAGCCTGTTCTATGAGAAAGATGCAGCCTCTTTTTACAGAGGCTACACCTTTTACACTCAGATAACTTCACAGACTATTCTTCCTCATCATCATCAGCTGCAGGCTTCTTCTTGGAAGATTTCTTAGCAGGTTTCTCTTCTTCCTCTTCCTCAATCTCATCAACATCAATTACTTCTTCCTCATCCTCATCAGCGGGCTTCTTCTTGGAAGATTTTTTAGCTGGTTTCTCTTCAGCTTCTTCCTCTTCTTCCTCTTCCTCTACCTCATCATCCTTTTTCTTGGAAGATTTCTTAGCAGGTTTCTCTTCAGCTTCTTCCTCTTCTTCCTCAACCTCTTCTGCTGCTGCAGCCTTCTTGGAAGATTTCTTAGCAGGTTTCTCTTCCTCATCAGACTCCTCAACTGCCTCAGCTTCAGCACCACCAGCGCGTTCGCTATGCTCTGAGCTGAAGAAGTTCTCAATCACCACAGTAGGAGTGACTGTTGCATAGTCTGCAAGTTTCTTAGACACTTCTTCAAAGTCATCCAGAGTAGACACATCAGGCTCACCTACCAACTTGTAGGCGTTGATGTCATACTCGGTTCCGCTACCCGTCTTAACCTTTTCCAAGGTCAAGGAGAACACCTGTGAATTAGGAAGGTCACTCTCCAGCGACTTCTCTTCACGGCGTTCTGTCAGTGCTTCATCATCATCAATAGATTTCAACCGGCGGTGCGCCTTGACTCCGAAGGCCCAGATTTTCACCTGAGTGTCCCAGATTACTTTTGTGATGGTCTTGCCGTCTTTCTTGACCTTCTGGGGAGTGCCCAGAACTACAAGAACAGCGTTTTGACCTTTAACATTCCAGCTGGTTTCTTTATCCTTTGGAATATCCACAAACTTCTTATTCTTAGCAATGACATTTGCACCTTCACCATCAACCACAAACCGGCGCAGATGCCTCTTCCCATCAGACTCAAAGCAAGGCCAGCACTCTGACCATACTTCCATGAACTCAGAAACTATCTTCATATAGTATTTCTGATTCTCCGCAAACTTCAGCACTTCTTTCGGGGCGCTTCCAGTAACAACTGAATCCTTATAACCAACGCGAGCCATACTCATTCTCCTTCTTTAATAGGGACTGGTTTCAATGAAGTTCTTTTCTTATTAGGTACATATATACCTGAGCTCATCATATGTGACACTAAATAGCTTAATGACCTAAATGTATCATTCCTTCCCTCTATAGCTTTAACTATAATGGATAGAACATTTCTCCTTTCAGACCACTTTTCAATAGCGGCAATATATTTCCCACATAACTCTTCCTTACCATATAGTTCATAGAATTTAGCATCAATAAGTTTTACGCTAGAATGAGACACACCAGCTGATTTGATATGCTCAGTAATCTTACTTAGTCTGCTGGCTTTGTAGCCTTCTAACTTACTCTCATACTTAGTCAGATTCTCCTCAGCCATACGTTTCAAATTAGCCCAGTACGCATAAATAGAGGGTTGTCTTATCATCTCCTCTATCAGTGCATCTAAATTATCTTTAAGATGGGACATGTTCAGTATTTTCTCTATATCAGTTTCACCTTTATAGTTCTCAACAAACTTCTCTTGCATCTCGCTAGTTGCTTTTTTAAAAATACTATAGTCCATCAATAATCTCCTTTAAAATAAAATAGATTAAAGCCTAGCCTTGGAGCTATTGTTAAATAGGCTTTGGGCGAATATCTTCACCATTAATAATAACATAATCACTTTCTTCTATACAATATTGCCAGCCTTTAGCTATCAGCGAAGCACAAGCTGCAATTCTACTATTGGAATATATCTCAGCATTCATAGTTCCTTTTCTTTCAGCAATATTATTATACCAAGCCTTCTTATTATCGCACTTCACTATTCTTATCAGCACAGTAGCCTTCTTGACCTTCTCGCGTGTCATGAATGTGAAGATATTGGGCTTGGGTATCTCATTGACTAAAGTTGATGCTGATTCTGATGTCAAGTCAATACACTCAGTACCATCAGCATTAAATTTTCTAGCCATCTTCATTACTCCTTAAACTTAAAAGGTGTTTTAATTAATTCTTTCCATTTTAATCTTTTATCTAAGCTGATACTGACTTTCTTTAAAGACATGTCCTCAGCTGTAAATTTATTATCCCTTTGTATATTTAGTAGGAACGGAATATGCTTGTGGTAGAGTTCAAAGAAGTTCTCCTTCATCACATCATATCTATTATCAGCAGGGAATATCATGAAAGTACCTTTAAATGTATCATCTTCAAAAGAAACAATATGCATCTCTTTACCAGCGTGATCACCGGTTTTAATTATCCTAGTATGTATATGGCTTATCACTCCCAATCCCCACATACTTTGACCGTGAGGCAGACTAGCCACATTCTTCAAAGGCCAACATCCGTACTTCTCCCTTATCCTACCTATGCCACCGTGCTTTTTAAAGATGCGCAGTAGGGGATGCTGGAAAAGGTAATCCTTATCAAAGTCAAACTTAGCACTATCATCATTTGCATATTTTCTCAAGTCTTCCATCTCAAATACTTTACTTACATATAGCTTCTTCCAACCAACATTGCACTCAGCATTTATCAGCAACACCTTCCCTCTCCAAGGGAAGAGCTTTTGCTCATACTCATTATAAATGTTGTCCTTAAAGGATAGGACTATGAAATCAGTGCTGTCTTCTAAGTTAGCTAAAGCATAGCGTTGTTCCTGCTTGCTGTCTATGACTTCCTTGACTTCCTGAGACAGACGCTTCAAGTCAACCTTAGTCAGCAAACCACACACCCACAACTCTTTCCTCTGTAGTGTCTTGCGGTCTTGCTGCTGAGTGCCTTCTATAATCTCTATCTGATCCAGCTTAGTCAACTTTATATGAGGAGCAAATTTCTCAATAACATCACTATAATATTCAGTGATATGTTTACCTAATGAGATAGGGGTGACTGATTGCTGGAGTTGGGCTACTTCTTGCTTGGTGTACTCTTCTGCTCCCTTGCACTTCATTATAAGAGCTTTAGCTTCAGCCTTACCTTTATCACTTTTCTTCTTATTACTTTTTAGTATGCTTTCCAGATTAGCCAGAAGAGCTTTCTTATTATACTTAAAGTCATCAAAAGCTCCAGCCTTAATCAAATTCTCTACAGACCTCTTATTACAGGCTCTATTATCTATAACCCGTAAAAAATGCAGCAAACCTTTATACGGTTGGTTCTCTACCACAGTGTCAACAGCTTTAACTCCTACCCCTTTTATATCAGAAAGACCGGCCACAATATTCTCATCAACTATTCTAAAAGTGCTCTGTGAGTGATTTACGTTAGCCTTCTTAATAGAGATGCCATGGTCAAGAGCATCCTTAATCATCTCCTTAATAGAAGTGCCGTCAGTATCATTAACCATATTCAAGTATGCCGTAACATACTCTATAGGGTAATGCACTTTAAACCACATACACATATAAGACACCATAGCATAGGACACGCTGTGAGAGTTGTGACTTATAAAGCCATTAGCAACAAAAGTAGGTCTGCTACTATCTTCCATTTCTATATCATACACCTTCTGCTCACCTAAATACTTCTTGCTAATAACTTTCTCAAATTTAATAGGGAACCCTTTGCCCCATGGCCCTGGTCTATTGCCTAACTCATAATCTTCTATCTTATGGCAATGGTTGCAAAGCCATCTTAGCTTAGAGTGAGGTGGAGTTCTGGTAACATGGTGAACTTCAAATCTTAAATCTGGATGATAATCTTCACCACACCTTTGACACGGTCTTCCTTTTACCTTGGCCTTAAATTCATTAATCTCAGTAGTCCTACCATCATATACAGGTTGGTGGCCATTCTCCCACTTATAACCCTTTGCCCATCCGTGACCCTTACCAGCTTTACCTTTAGCTATCTTATATTTTTTAGCTTGATACCCACCATCCATCCCTAATATAGTACCTACTTTAATTTCACTACCATATAAGAATGTTATTTCATCATCCTCTAAACCCATCATCCTATGATTAGCAGTTATACCTATAGTCCTACCTGATTCAACCTTTATCTCCCATATCTTCTCTGTACCGTGATCAAACACATCCTTAATAGCTCCAGGTCTTAATTGATCATCACTATCAAGGGATAATGTACTCATCTTCTTATACACAGAAGGATTACACAGAGCCTTATCAGTAGCATAGCCACCATTCTTGTAAAGCTGTTCTATAGTAATCCACTTAGGAGCGTATTGATTAGGTCTAGTATTTAATATCTTAGTATCTTTATGAATTGATTTATTAAATGCCCACGACCCAAAGCTCATAATTTTATGGAAAGCCTTTAGTGCCGTTTTCTCATCCATCCCCTTCTTCTCGCAGCTAGCCTTCCAAGTGGGCCAGAATGTCTTCATAAAATACTCAGCCCCACCGCTCTTACTCATAACCTTGCGGACGGTATTGGTTTGTTCCCAGTTAAAGTCTCCTAGCTCCCGAACTATCTGCATAACCTGCTCTTGATAGATAATGACACCATAAGTGTCCTCAGTCCACTTGGCTATGATAGGGTGGAGGGCATTTTCAGCTTTAACCTTCTTAAACTTTAAAGAAGGATAGCTATTCATAGCACCACTGTGGATAGGGCCAGGCCGGTGCAGTGCAGTGGCATCGCTTATCTCACTGAACTTATCTATCTTTAATTGTTTAGAGAGCCTAGTCAACCCAGGTGAGCTGAACTGGAATATCCCTACTGTATCAGCTCTAGCAAACCCCTCATACACCTTCTCATCACCACCCCTATAGGCTACATCTCTACACATGTCTTCTAGATTAATATCAACATTGTGTCGCTCTTTTATCAGCCTCTGAGCCTCACCTATAATAGCCATAGTGTTTAGACCCAGCACATCCATTTTAAGGATACCTATATCCTCAGCATCATACCTATCCATAAATGCAACACGGAAGTTCTCATTCTTATCAAACTTCCTCAAGGCTGTGTAGCGGTTAATATCCCCATCAGCAATAATCACTCCAGCTGCGTGAACTGAAAAGCTCTTAGTAAGACCTTCCATCATTCCAGCAAATTGAGCAACTTTAGGATATTTAGCTGCATACTCCTGAGCAAAGGGGAACTGCTTGAAGGTGTCTTCTAGACAGAATGAGAGCCGGCTGTCAGCTCCAGAGCGCTGCACTACCAAGTCACAGATGCGCTGAGTCTCTCCTATGTCTACCTTATAGAGGCGCGCAATATCCTTCAAAGCCATCTTAGGCTTAAAGCTAACATTGTTACCTAAGATAGCTACATTATTAAGGCCATAGGTATCTATAAAGTATTGTATGATTTCGTGTCTACGTCTATCCTCAAAGTCCATATCAACATCTGGGAAGTCAGTTCTATTAGGGTCAATAAACCTACTAAATAGTAGCTTAAAAGGAATAGGGTCAATCATTGTTATCCCCAGCAAGTAAGCCACCAATGATCCAGCAGAACTTCCTCTAGCAGGGCCACGGACTATGCCTTGGGAGTCTGACCACTTCATCAGTCTATGCGTCAGTAGGAAGTAGGGAGTGAAGCCTTGGCGGGTGATTTCCTCCATCTCATACTTCAACCTATCCCTATACTCCTTAGTATCTATATATTCTAAGTTGGGCTTAATCTTAGCATCCCAACCTTTTTGAACTAAGTAGTAGAAATACTTCTCCAAGTCACTCTTACCTTCCCAGCTCTTCGGCATCTTACCTTTTAGAACTGGTACTTTTAAAACCGGCATTATCATTCTTTTTCTAATAATCTCATGGTGGCATCTCTGGGCCACCTCCATAGTATTATCCAAAGCCTTAGAAACTTCCTTCTTATCCATCCACTTATGGTTTCTTCTAAAGCTGTTAAACATTTCCTTCCTAGACTTAATATACAAATCATGCATAGAGTACCGCATCCTATTAGGATCATTCAATACATCCTTAGTCAATAGGTCTTCTAAGTGAGAAGACTGTAGAGCTAATAGGATATCATGTGCTTCCCAGTCAGCAGGATATGCATAGTGTGAGTCATTAGTTATCAGCAAAGGTAGGTCAAGGTCTTTGGCTAACTTGTAGAGCTTCACATCAGCTTCTGCTTGCTGATCCCAATCAATTGCCATCAGCTCTATATAGAACCTTCCCTTAAACTCTTTAGCCCATTTCTCAGCTTCTTCATAAGCCTTATCCGGCTTACCTAAATTGAACCAATAGTTAATCACTCCACCATAGCAAGCAGAAGATATTATGCAGTTCTTCATACTCTGCATCAACTCCCAATCCCAACGCGGTCTTTTATAGAAGCCCTCAGTTCCAGCAGATGAAAGAGTTTTCTGTATCTCTACTAATCCATCTTCATTCATAGCCAGAGCAACAAAGTGGCTCCTTCTATCTAAACCTAGCTTAGATTCACCAGACTTTATCGCAGCTCTCTTTTTCTTAGGGTCAGTTATTCCGCGCACTACTGATAACTTCTGCTCATCTGTAAGACCTTTAACCATCCTGTTATTACAGTAATACCCCTCCACTCCAAAGCAAGGCTTAATCCCGTTCTTAGAAAGAGCTTTCCAGAATCTAACCCACCCAGCTGTTACACCATGATCAGTAATAGCGCAGTATTCTTGCTCTATTTCCTTGAGTCTCTTAACCACTAGCCCAGGCAGCTTATCTGCATCATTCCATACAGATGTGAATCCGTCTAGATAGGAATACTCTGTATGTAAGTGCAGGTGGGCAAAGTTATCACTCATATCTGTATTTCCTTACTTAAAGTATCTATTCTATCAATTAACTGTTTTGCCCATTCACAAGCATCAGCATTACATTCATCATCAAAGAATAAATCTATAGGCTTGTTCCTGTTCTTCTCTATCCATAGCAATAAGTATTCAATGTGCTCTACTAGAGATTGATCTGTATGATAGACCTGCATCAATACAGCTGTAAGTAATTTTTTCATAATTTATTTAACTCACAGTAAATATTATTCACATGATCATCTATCTTATCTAATAACTCTAGGTGGTGCTGATGCGCTATGATGCTTCTTATGCTAAATATTTCCTTTCTCACAACTTCCTTCAAATGGCCATAGAGATGTTTATCTATAGATGCTATCAGCATTCTATCTATTTCTTGCAGTGTGTCTTCATTGCTGATATTCTCTTGATGTATTAATCTGGATTTAATAGTTATTTCCAGCCTTCTCTCTACCTCTCCCTGCGCAAATGGATTAGTTCTAAATTTAGCTTCTCTTATCATTTCATTAGTCATAGTTTTCTTCCGTGCTTGTATGGTCTGCTTTCATTATACAACATCTTTCTCACTATGACAGGCAGAAGGTCTATCTTCATCCCCTCTGCCAAGTCCAGTATCCTTACCACAGCGTCTGCCAGCTCAGTAGGAAAGCCACAGGGCTTATCGTTACCATTAATATAGTTAGATACATAGGTTGTAAGCTTGTTATCTCTATAATCTTCTAAAGCCTCAGACAACTCAGAAACAATCAGCATCAAAGCCTCAGGCACATTCCTTTTCCCTTTAGGCCAGAATCCATGATTCTTAGAGTTATTGTGAATAGTTTCCTGCAACATCTTAAAGGCTTTAAAGAAGCGCTTGTCTGTGAATTCCACGCTTGAGCTCCTTTCACTTATACAATGTATTTATATCAGACAGTATCTGTTCATTTCTAGTCTTAAACTTATCCTTCTCAAATATCCCCACTCCAGCATAGTGTATAATATATGAATCAAATCTATTAGCATTATCATTCCAAGGCTCAGAAAACATTGTCATATGATTAAACTTATAGTTTAACGGGGTGACTTCCATATCCATATGCATCTTATTTATCTGATACCCTAAGTGCACGTCATCAGAACCCCATCCAGTCCAATACCCCCATCTCCTCCAATCGTGCTCATGGCTATTAATAGGAGTGAAGATGCCTTGGTGGCATTTAGAGGTCAGCATCACACCACTGTTAATATACCCTTCTTCCCATCCTATATCACCAAATTCATCCTGCACTTGCTTTATCAACATATGCCTTTGCAATCTACGGGAACCAACATCCTCATATACCGTTCCTATTAAGTCATAAGGCACCACAGCAAATAGGTCAGGGCAGTAAGGGTTTATCACTACATCAGAATCTAAAGAAAGTATTCTGTCATAATCTTTAAACAAATCGTGAAGTTTCATTATCCTAAAATGAGGCAAGCCATCATCGCTCATCACTGGTGGCTCGTGATCTAAGACCATAAAGTCTGCACTACACCTATCAGCATACCTCTTAATGATAGGGTGAGTCATATCTGTCATGGCCTTGATGTTCAAGTCAGCTCTGGTGGCAATAAGACGCTTGCTCATTTTGCTCTCCTTAAAAAGAACGCACCATGTCTCTCTGATAGCTTAACCGTCCTATATAGTTCCAGCTTAGCATCACTACACAATTTTATCAAGTTATACTTCTCAAAGCTCTCTACATCGCTAGTAACAGAATCAAATCTCTCCATCATTATTATAGAACTATAATCATTACTCAGAAGAATCCTTTTAGCATGCCTTAAAGTTTTCAAATATCCATATTCATAGTGTATATAGAAGGAGCCTATGAAAAATATGTAATCATATATAGGAGCCTCTAGACTAAATATAGTATCTTTAAGGAAATGGGTATTAGTGAAATTATACCTCTTGTCCAATTGCCAATCAGCAGTCTCCAACCCAACATACATAGTTGCATCTTGGCATAGGGAAGCCAATCTCCCATTCCCGCATCCCACATCAAGCACATAAGTATTCTTCAAGTTAATATAATCAAATATATGCTTTTGTATCTGCTCTAAATTATAAGTGTCATCAGTCACATCACCTTTATCATTGTAATGGCTCTTACCCCAATACTTATCCTTCTCACCCACTATCACCTCCATAGTATTATAGAATCGTTTATGTGGCCTATGTCTGCAAACATGCTGAACTCATCAAAAAAGTCTAGCACACACTTGTGTTCCTCATTAGGGTTATCAGGAGATGCCTTTTGGTGAACACCCTTAGAAGTCTTAGGGTCGGGGCCAGCAATGAAGAAAGACTTGCACCCCTCTACTATCCTACCCATAACAGCCAGAGCAGCATCCCTACTTAAATGCTCAGGCCCATCTTCCCATATCACTAAATCATAAGCGCTAAAACTTTTCACTTCTTCTACAGATTTATGATACACCATAACCCTTTTAGAATACTTAGGTATAACATCATTAAATATGTAGGCATAGTTACCCAAGTTCACTTCCAATATATCTATCCAAGAGCAAGGCAGCCTATGAGCGTGATACAGCCAGCGCTCTGAGCTGTTCTTTCTCATACCAACATAGAGTATCTTTGAGCTGTAGGGAGCCTTGTTTATCACGTCAACCATGAAATCATAGTACCGTTTCTCTTCCGGCTTAACACTATACTTATCATTAAATTTAAGTTCTTCCATCATAGTGGTTTCCTAAATACATGGTTGGTAATTTTTTTAAACCCATACGTCACTACCTCTGCAGCAGCTTTATCATGAGGCTTACATCTAGTATGTTGCTTTTTGTCTGGAGTTTGATCAACCCAAACTCCCAGCAACCCACCAGGCTTCAGCACTCTATAGCATTCCTTTAAAGTCTTATCATATTGATCATCAGTCAGGTGCTCAAAGATAGACTGAGCATCAACAAAGTCATAAGTATTATCCGGCATAGGGATAGACTCACAGGAGCCTTGCCATACTTTCCTTACCCTACCCTTTAAATCTCTTTCAAATATAGGTATCAACTTAGCCATACTATCAGACCAATCAAATGCATCCATTATTATGTCTGGATAGTTATCCACTATCACCAATAGAGCACTTCCAAACCCAAAGGCAAGCTCCAGCCCTAACCCTTTCAACTCAGTAACATTCCTTAGAAAATTATCCATTCTCTCATATCTAGTCCTAGTATAACCATATTTTTCATTAACCTCTCTCAACTGCTGCAAATTGGTAACATCTTTAAGCTGTTCAATATTAGCAACATCTCCATCATACTCTTTCTTTCCCCAAGTCACAGTTATGCCTTCCTGTTGTATTTTAAAATTCCAACTTCATTACAAATATTAGATTTATTGTACTTGTTAGAATCTATATCATTAAATACCTTACCGCATCCGGCTGGGTGATCAAGGTCATCAAAAATAACTAAAGCAGTATCATATAGATGCTCCTTCACATAGTTCCAATCCTTCAAGCATCCTTCATAGGTATGGCTTCCATCAATGAGCACAAGGTCATAGTTAAAAGGCATCAGTATCTTACCTACATCTCCGTGTATGAACACTGTCCTACCAGAGCTATCACCTTCTAAATAGTTCACTATCTGATGAGGCTGATCCTTATCAACAATATCCACAGTAACAATATTGGCAGAAGGAAATGCCATTCTGAAATAGCCTAGCGTAAATCCCTCATCTCTCCCTATCTCCAATATGCACTCTGGTTCATATTCTCCCATTATAGCAGCAACTCTCTCAAACAGTTTTAGATTAAAATTTCTACCCAAACTAAATCCCAAAGAATGGTACCAAGTTAAATACTCACTTACACTCAGCATATAGGTCTATGATCCTTTTTGCCCATGCATCTCTGGTGAACTTCTGAACAGTCCTATAACCATGTGCCCTTATCTCATCCATCTCATCAGGATGAGTCAGGTAGTAATCTACTTTCTTTTGAAGCTCCATCTTGTCTTCAAATATTACCAAGTCTTTATAGTTATCAAAATACTCACTTCTCCCCTCCCAATCATCAGTCAGCAAAAACCCCTTAGCAGCAAGTATTTTAAATACCCTATCAGACACACAACCATTCCTACAGAAGTTCAAATTAATTCTAGTTCTATTAACTAATATAGCATGGTTATTACCGTACTTACCTTCAAAAATTATACCACCAACAGAATCAACCATATCCTTTCTGTATGAGTCACTAGAGCCTATAAAGGATACATCAACATCTTGAGTTATGTTGGGGAAAGGTCTATCCCTTAATTGGTCAAAACCTTCCAGCACCATAAATATTTTATCAGTATATTTCCTACCCTCTTTAAGCGCTCTCTCCTTACAGACACAAGTGAAAGTGCACTCTTTAATCTTATCAAACATCTCCTTATCCCAATGACCATGAGGGACTGGATCCATGTACCATAAACAAGTCTTAGAATATTTATTACACTCTACAACTTCTTTAGCAGTAATACCATTACACTTGCTGAATAGGACAAGGTCAGGCTTCTCTTCCTTACACAAGTTTATCAGCTGCTTGTTCCTTCCCTCTACCCCTATATCCTCAGCAACATCCCTGTACTTATACCTTAACACATTAGCACCTAAACGCTCCAGAGCTTCTGCCTGAGCTGTGTTTGTTGATTCTGGGTTAAACACAGCTGCAAATAAAATTCTCATAGTATCTCCTTAATACCGTTTAACACTTCTGAAACATATGGGTTCCACTTCTCATCCTCAACAACTTTAACTTTAGTGTTAAAAGGATTCCAGTGCTTTTCATATCTTTCAATATTACACCCGTGAGATAGGACAACATGAGGCGTTCCGCAAAGAGATGCTAAGTGCAATGGGCCGGAGCTGGTTCCTATTACCAACTTAGAGTCAGCCATCATATCACACAAGTCACTCATAGGAATGCCTCTCATATCAGTTGTACCGGCTAAATGAGCTGCTGCGTGTTTAGTACCAATGCAAGCAATGTTGTGTCCCTTTAGCTCACTTATTAAATTATTCCATCTATCCATAGGCCAGTTCCTATATGCTGTATTCCTTTTATTAGTATTCCTAGCGTGAACTATTATATCAAATTTATTCTTGCCAGTTTTGTTACCGTACTTAACAAATTTTTGAAACTTGAAAAACAAATCACCACCAACAGATTTCCAAGTAGGAAACCTCTGCACCTTTACCAGAACATCACCTTTAACTAATGTGTTCTTAAAAAAATCATTATAAGTTTTACTATCACACAACTCACAATCAGTAGCTCCCTCTATAGGATAAGGCACAAAATCTGTCATAAAATCTTTATACAAGAAATCATGACCAGGTCTAGTTGCTATAATAACTTCATCATATTCTCCCAATATTGCTATAGCTCTTATGTGAGCTTGCCACATCATAAGCTCCCAGCCCAGCTCTCCAACCCACGGCCCTGCAAATAATCTCTTAGCCATATTCCTACCCTTTATTTATCACAGGTTCATTGTAAGTTATATTATTCAAGTCTACACCATTATACTTATCAGCACCTATCCAATTAACATCATAGATACAGTCCTTGTGCCACTCTTCACTTATATTAAATCTGCCCTCTTTGGCACCAACATTATTAGAACGCCCAACATCAGGGCACAAGCACAATTTATCCTTATACTTACGGAAGTAACACTCAAAAGGCCAAGCCCAAGACCCATCATCAGTTATCCTCATCTTCTTCTTCCACTCCATAGGTGGGTCTGAGGTGATAGGGCCAATGCAGCCAAATATCCCGCCTAAAGACTCAATATACTCCCACTGCTTCCTATTAATACCAAACCCGCCTTGGCACTCAAAGCTATCCTTTAAAAGATTACCATTCAGATCATTACCACTACCGCCTTTGCACTTCCTACGGGAAGGGCAAGAGGTGAATACATTATCCTTACCCTGCATATACTCTAGCGACCAATCCATCCACCTAAAGTAATCACCAGCAACTATAACATCTTCCTCTAAATGTATCATGTTATCATATGTATTATTCCTAAATGCATAATCAAAGCACACCCTCATATTACCGGCACACCACTGGCGCTTATCATGAGTAATGAGGTCAATTTGTTTACATAGGGCAGACGTTTTAACTACTGCCAACATATCGTTATAATTCTTATACCTATCAATAGAAAGCATTATCTTCCTATCACCAACACCAGCATTAGCCAAAGATTCCAAAAGCCTATTCAGATAATAGGGGCGGTGGAATGCTTTGATGGTTATTATTGTATTCATTCTGGCTCAACAAACCTCTGGTTAAATATTTCAGCAGCTCTATCTACGCTATGCTCAACCCTCATCCAAGGCTTCCACATAGCAAACCTGCCGATATTAAAAATATCATTGTGTTCTAAGTACCTTTGTATAAATGTATTATTACTCTCATACTCTCTATCACAAATTATATACGCTGGGCTTAATACTTTATTAACCCTCTTATAGCTCAAGAAGAAAGCATCAGATATTAGGCCTGTTGATTTAAGCTCGTGCTCAACAGTATCATATACCTTATCCATATAGTGATGATTGTTGATACGTTTATCTGTGTCCCTAAAGGATATTTCTAAAGTCACCATAGTGAACCCATCAACTGATTCTTGAAAGTATGCTTTAGAAAATGTATAATCTCTTTCAGGGAAATACACTATGCTGAAATCGGTATTAATGAAATCAGTAGGAACCAGCAATCCAACTATCATCATATTATTGTACTTCAAAGTATCCCTAGTCACAGATATAAGCCCATCACCAAAAGTCTCTATATAATCTAAAAACTTAGGCAAGGCTATAGAATTTATCAGTACATCATATATCATCTTATCACCATCACTAAACTGTATCACCTTATTAACCATGTCTATAATTTTAACCTCTTTACTGACATGGTTTCCAGAAACATTATCCTTTAAAAGTTTCAATATGGTTTCCTGATACCTATAAGAGTATACTGGCTCCCTCTCACCAAATATCTTAATAGGGACAACCTTCTTGCCGTAGAATGATGGCTGTATTGTGTATAAATCTTCCTTTAGAGTTTTCCAAGTATGAGGCAGAATAATATTATCAGCCAACCAACTACCATACACACCCTTAACCCATGATGCATAATTATCAGATTTTGCCAGTTTAGAATTTCTAAACAAATAGCTTCCATATATTTTTAGCTTATCTATTATGCCAATTTTTGATAGGTTATTCTGAATAGGGTAGCAGTGGGTCTTGCCATCAAACAAGACACCAATCTTATCAGATAAGTTAATTGTGTCTAAAAGCTCTTTACCTAGATAATTTGAATTCAAGTTTGAAAGCATCTTATCTACTGATTTGTGATGGAATAGTGTGCGCTGACCTAAGTAGAATTTGCTGCCGTTAATTTCAGACTTAGCAAATCCACTACAATCATTAGACACTATACTAAAATCTATTCCTTGAAGCGTTAGATAATTCGCAGCAATGAGTCCACTTGGGCCACTGCCCAATATGACTACCTTCATTTACTGTTGTCTCTGCTGAACTTGGTTAGGTTGTAAGTATCAGACCTATCCCTAGCCGGAACTATACCATTCACAGTAAGGTCACAAACACCTTTAGGATATTCATCAGTAGGATTATTTTCATTGCGGTTACATACGCCAGTAGTAGCACAAGTGGGTTTCAGGTAGTTACCTAGTAGAGGAGAATAATTCTTAACGCATTCTACCATCATCTTTACTATCTCAGTATTCTCAGACATCATCATATGGCACAAGCGCACAGAAGCTACATGCTGTAAGGATTTATATATCACCTTAAAGCTCATAGAGGTTTCCATATTATGAGGAAGGTGGTAGCGGGCATCCTCTTGTGGTATGTCGTTCTCTATCATAACATTATACATCTCTTGAGCTGACTGCATATAACTTTTATACATGTTAGCAATAGAGGGGTATTTACTGATCAGGGCAGAAACAGTAGGCGGTACTATGTAGTGCCCAGCGTCAAAGAACTTACCACACATCTCCTCACTATTAGCGCGTTGGGTCTTCTGACCTATGGATGTTCCTATCCGGTGGCGCACTAACTGATGAGATACTACGCGGCTCATCCCCCTCACCAAGAAACACAGGTTAATAGCTTCTAGGGCAGGAGTATGTCCACCATCCAAAGCCCACTTAGCAACCTTCAATGCTTCAGCAGAAGAAATATCATCAGGACTAACTATATCCAAATTCTCTATGCACTCCTTATAGTCCATTGCAATAATCTTCTCAGGCTCAGCCGGAGCAGCATATAGGGTCACCATCAGTTTAGGAAACTTATCAGAGGTGGTGAACAGTTGCTCTACATCGGTTCCGAAAATTTTCCTATTGTTCAGTGTATAGCCGGTTATCATACTTAACAGCTCCCTTTCCTTCTTTTTACAGTTTCATTTCCAGCTTGTATATATCTAACCTTATAGTTTTGGATATATAGGGCTTTAAACAATTCATCAAACTTATCTTTAATCTTATGCATAGACTCAATAGTATCAGCTTTAACATAGTCCTTATAGTCACAACAAGTTTCTCTTATCCTATTCAACCTCTCCACACAAAGACTAATATCAGTATCAACATACACAAACTCAATCTCGTGATCTAAATTTATATCATCAACCAGATTCATCAGCCTATTAAATACATTAAGAGATATAGAGCCATAAACATATGCAGACAAGAAGCTCCTATCCCAGTAGTGATCGGATAGGGATGGGCGGCTGAATATTGCTTCAGCTCTCAGAAGAGTCTCATAAGAGAAAAGATGATACAGCTCTTCCTTCCCGTTAGATAGCTCTAGTCTTTTAGCTGAATCATACCGCAAAGGATTCAACCAAGTAGTATGAACAACATAATCTTCTTCATTTTTATGGCTATTAATCCAAGTAGACTTGCCTGCTCCATTAACACCATCCACCAAATAAATCATTTCTAATGAAGCCTTTCTTAAAATGAAATAGAGTGTTTAAATAAATCAGTATATCTAAACACCCTATTCACTTAGCTGGTTAGGAGGGACTATTTGCTATAGGTGATTTTCTTGCCATCATCAGAGAACTCACCCCATTTGCCATGCTTGCCGGCATTGATCTCAGTCATAATGATCTTGAGTTTTGCCTTTGTGTCTTTCGGGGGCTTTGCGGCCACCTTCTCAATCAGGGCATCGGTGCGGGCCACAATCTGCTCCATTGTACCACCCTTTATCAGGGCTGCAAAGCAGCAAGCTCCGGCAGTACCGGCGCGGTAGGGGCTTTCAGATGTTTTGGGATTGCGGTCAAGCTTCTCAAAGTTAGGAGCAGCTTTCTTCTCGGTTTTCTTAGCAGCAACTTTCTTCTCCACAGTTGCTTTCTTCTCCACTGCCTTCTCAACACTCTTTGCTGGTTTTTCTTTCTTAGCCACGGCTGATTCCTTTTTCTTAGGAGTTTCATCATCATCAGATTCATCACTATCATCAGAGTCATCAGCATCAGTTTCACCTGCAAGAGCTTCTTTAATTTTATTACGTATATCATCATCATCATCAGATTTATAAACCTTCATATCAAGCCCTTGTTCTTTGATGAAGGTCTTCAGCTCATCCCTGCTCATCTTCTTGAGATTCACCTTCTTGGCAGGTATTTCAGCTTCTTCCTCACCATCTTCTTCAGGCTCTTCTTCCGGTTCTTCTTCAACTTTTTTAGCAGATTTCTTAGCAGCCTTTTTAACAGGCTTCACTTCCTCTTCATCTTCGGTATCATCTGCATCATCGCCAAATGGTACATCATCCTCATCATCATCCTCAGCAATGATTGCATCATCATCAGATTCATCTTTGCGCTTTGATTTCTTAACAGGCGCCTCATCTTCATCTACGTCAATAATGTCTTCTTCCACAATCTTTTTACCCACAGCTTTAGCTCCTTTTTTAGTGCTGGTTTTATTATTACCACTTTTAACAGGTTTATCATTGCTTTCAATATCATCATCGCTATTGGGTTCAGTTTCATCCAGCTTATCCAGAAGCTCAACCATCTCAGCTTCTTTCTTTCCAAAAAAATCTTTAACATTCCTTTTAACGGCTATAAAATATAGTTCAGGCAGACTCTTACCTTCATACTTGCTCATTAATAATCTCCTGCTGGCATTTCATCATCCTTTCACATATCAACTTCTAAACATTTACTCCTTAATTAATATACTTTTTTAATTTAAAGAAGTAAAGAAATTTCTTACAAAAACTTTAACTTTGGGTTAATTTTTATCAACTCTTCAACAGTTTTAATTGCAGCAGGGTCTTTATAGCTGTCAGGAATGTTCCCTATCACTATATCTCTCCCACTATTGCCAAATAAATTCATAGCCTTAGCAACAAAGTGTATATCCTTACCGTTCTTATCCTTAGCAGTTCTACCGGCCTCATCATTATCATACATCAAAACTATAGTCTCTACTTCTGAATTAAGTATCATATTTATTTGATGTAATGAGAACTCTTTAGCTGGTATAGTTTCCTTAAACCCAAACTGTATCATCTTAATAGCATCAGTAACACCCTCAACAAATATCAGCCTTCTCCTATCCTTTATATTCTCCCAGTTAAAATAAGTTTTCCAGAAAGCGCACTTCTTAGGTCTGCGCCATCTGGGCTTCTGTGGGTCATCACCAACATATCTAGCATCAAAGAATAGGATACCCTTCTCATCATAAATAGGGAAGATGATGTAGTCATAATATTTACTGCCTTCATCCTTACACAGCTTAACTCCTATCTTCTCTAGGAGCCTTATGTCTAGGGTTCTTTCTGTTATGTATTTCATGCATCTTCTATCACCAAAGGGACTTATCAGAGTATTAGGAAGTTTAAAACGCTTATATGTTTGTTGGGTTTTTACCCCTAATATTTTAGTTCTGAACCTGTCCCAAGTATTCTCCTTAACAGTATCTATAAAATCAACAACAGATATTCCCCATTCTTCGCAAAAATCTTTCCAAGAATAAGTACCACACCCGAAACACTTACCGCACCCAGTCTCCTTATAGATACCTAATGATGGCCTGGACTTATCAGTCTGTTCATGGAATATACAATTAAAGCTAATCCAATCTCCGAAGTCTACAATGTTGGTACAGCCTTGCTCTTCCAGAAATTCTATCCAGTTCTCAACATCACTAGGTTGCATTCTTTACTCCTTCTCTAATTCAAGTTCTTCCATTTCTTTCACAGTTCCTTCTTCTCTTTGACCCATGATCTCTACCCTTTTAGTATCATCATGGAACTTGCCATAAGCGAAATTGTGAAAACATAAAATTGGATTATTAGAATTACCCTTACCAGTAAACCTACCTTTCATTATAACTAAGGCAGAAGCAACATTCTCCATCATAGTAGTTATCCCTAAATAAATATCACTGTGCCGGAAGGGTAGGGGAGAGGAACCTGTATCACGCTCATCCAGAGCACGCTTACTTCCCTTCTTCCCAAAGTCAGAATTGCTAGAAACTTCCTTACTGGTTTTCTTTAACTGGTTAGCAGTTATAATAGGAAGGCCAATAGTCCCATCAAAGTTGCTAAAGAACTTAGCCAGCAGATGCATATCCCAACTTATCTCCCCGAAGCTAGTCCAGTGCTTGAACTCCTTATAGTCCTTCTCCGGTTCAATATCATCAAGATAATCTATACAGCACAAGTCTACCGGCTCCTGCCACTCATTCATTATCTGCCTTACCTTAGACACTATGGCAGACATCTTGGCATTCTTCTTAAATGCAACAATCTTTAATTTACCTGCCTTATTCTTATACTTCTCTATCTTAGCTTTCCACTTCTTATGGACTTCCTCACTATAAGACTCAACAGGATTACGGAAGAAGCTATGGTCAATGTTGGCTAGATTACAGTCGCATCTGAACTGCTGCTCCAACAACTGCATCTCTATAGTGAATAGGATAACATTCAGCCCCTTCCTTCTTGCATTACAAGCAGCATTAGCCAAGAAGAAAGATTTACCAGAGTTAGAAGAACCAGCCACTATAACTAGCTCCTTCCCTATCCCTCCACCCAAAGAAGCATCAAGCTCAGATATTCCGGTAGGAATGAGCTTGTATTTATCAGGGTTGTTCTTCCGCTCTAATACATATTGCTCACGCTCAATAAAGTTCTCTGTTATTTCTGCTTCCTCTATGTCCTGTGAGAAGGAGGGAACCCTGAAAGTTGCTATGAGCTTTTCAGCTTCTTCTAAATTAGCCTCATCAAGATTATTAAACAATTCCATATTAAACTTCTGCATGCAACGGGCTTTATGCAAAATCATTAATTCATTCAAATACAAATCAAAGTTCTTAACATCAGGAGATATGGGTTTCTTATCTAATACCTTCTCCTTAACAGACATCAATTTTTCCCTGAACAGCTCTACATCTTTTTCTTCCTTACCCTTGAGCTTGAGCTTCTCAATCTTAGAGCCTAACAGCTCTATAGGTAATTTCTCACCAGTAGCATAGAAGTGCTTCAGTATAAAGTCCATTATAATCCTAAAAGATTTATCTGTAAATATATCAAGCGGCACCTTCCCTCTACTTGCAGAATTAAGAAGGATGCTCTTACACCAGAATAAAGTCCTGATGACTTTCTTTTCTATCTCTATGTTGGAAAATTCAGCCATGATTTTAATCTACCTTAACAACATTGAATACTTGTTCCAATAGGTCTAAGTCTCTAGGGAGTGCATCTTCAATGTCCTGATTACTATTAACACCTATAAGAACCTGCATATGCTTCCCTAAAGCTGTGTTCAAAATTGCACTAGGTATATTAACTTGATGGTCAGGCTTTCCCATATTCATCAATGCAACAACATCTATAGTTTCTCTCTTTATAGTTTCCAATACATCATAGTTCATACTACTGTGATTAATCCACAGCATATTAAGATTCATATTATTATAGAATCGCATCTTCATCAGCTTATGCGCCAATAGAAGATGTCCTCTACCCAACACAATAACATTAGAGCCTTTAAATATAAAGTCTTTCATCTCACTGTGGTATTTCAAATCTTTTAACTTCAAAGTATCAGCATTGACATTAGGTATACCAAAAGACTTAAACTTATCTTGGAAAAAATCAGTCATCCCATTTCCTTTTGATGTTACCATTACCAGGTTTGCCTTTTTCTCTCTTCTTGTAAAAAATCCACTCTTGTATATAATAGTCACTTTGCAACGAGCCAATAGAGATAGGGTGCTTCTTCTTGAAGGAGAAAATCCACTTCAAGTATTCTATTACAGAGTAGTGGTCAGCTTTAAACTCTGTAATATCTAATATCTTCTTAATCAAAGCCTTCACAATGTGATAGGCTTTCCCGCGCCGGAACTTTCCCTCAGTCCCCCTCAAGTCCAACTCTATAGTGCTCATGCCATAAGTTTCAAAGAATAGGCTCTCAATATATTTTATCCACTGGTTTATCCCCCACCGGTGAGGATGAGTATTATCATAGTCTATCTTCTGTTGATTAGATGGGATAACTTCCATATTCTTTAGCCTTAGAATATATCTCCTCTTATCAACAATAAAAGCAAGACTATTACCAGTCACTTCCTTATCTATGTCAAAAGGGATAGACAACTCAACCTTATCAGTCTTATAGCCACCTATCCCTTGCTCTTCCAAAATACCATCAATAATACTTTTTAAATCAACAATAACCTGATTATTAAATATCTTATATCTAACCTGTCCATTATACTTATTGTAAGTTACATAATTTATTTTAACATCTGGAAACCTATCTAATTTTTTGAATCTCATTCAAACTCTTTTCAACATGCTTTTAAGATTGTTAAAAGTCAGGCGTTGAATCCTGTCTTCTTCCTTTCCATCATCCATAACTTGTAGAGCTAACTCATATCTATCATATACAACTTTATATATTTGCTCTTCAATAGTACCAGCAGCCCAAATATTATAAACAAATATATTAGGAGATTTCTGACTCAGCCTATCGTGCCGGCCATTTCTCTGAACCATCTTTGAAGGGTTCCAAAGTATATCAACATTGATGATATAAGTAGCAGAAGGTATGTCTATTCCTTCCCTAAGAATATCACTGGTAATCAAAACATTAATATCTTTAGAGGCAGAGAACTTATCCACCATAGGCTGACGGTTCTTTGTTGCTCCTTCTGTTCTACTGCCGTGCATAGCTATACATTTTATCTTAGCCTTATTAAATTCTCTTTCCATTATGTCTATGAACTTAACAAAGTGGCAAAATATTACTACTTTGTTATCTTCTACTATTTCTGGCAAAATTTCTAATAATGTGTCAATCTTGATGGATGCGCTTTTTTCATAATCAAATAGCTCAGTAGATAGAGATGCTTGGATGAGAAGCCCCATTATAGTCATAGCATTAGCAGCAGATACCTGCCTTTGCTTCTCCATATTGTTCATCTTCTCTATCACACCCTCTAACACCTCATTGTATAACTTCTTCTGCACATTAGACATCTCTACCCATAAAGTGTTCTCATTCACTTTAGGTAGGAACGAAGCCATCTGACCAACCACCTGAGGCTTAGAGCGCCGGACAGATACTAGCTTCATCTTATCTCTAGCAATGTCCTCATTCTTATAACCTCTTATCCTACCAAAGAAATCAGTCTGCAAATATTTGATGGTGAATGATATCCAATTAGTACCAAATACACTACTATCTATCACATACATCAACCCAAACAAATCCTGCAACCCAGTCTCTATGTAAGTGGCTGTAAGCCCAATTTTAGACTTACAGCCTTTTTCTGCTGACAAAAATCTACCAGCTAAAGAGCGCTGAGACTGTATGCTCTTTAGATATTGTACTTCATCAAATATGATGCAAAATTTATCAGGTAGGTTCTGGATTAGATAGGATTCTTTATTAATGGATGTAGTAGATTTACCAGTAAGTGCATTTTTCTCAGATATAACAATATCAGCTCTAAGCGTATCATAAGATATTATTCCAAAGAGCGCATCACTATCTACATACTCTTTAAATATACCTTCTCTAGCTAATGGGGAGCCTTCTAATGTGAAACTTTTTTCGCCAAAGAATATATTAGCATCTCTATGCCATTTCTTCTTCAGTGAACCAGGCACCACCACTAAACACTTATCTATATCCTTGTTCTTCTGCAACAACTTAGCAGAAGCAAGACCTTGTATTGTTTTCCCTAACCCAACCTTATCAGCTATTATACCATTCTTAATTATATTGATGAACTCAACTCCTACCTTTTGGAAGGGTAGGAGATGGTTGCCATTTGCTAGTTCTAAGTCTACCTCAACTCCATCAATACAATCTCTTAGCTTCAATATTTCATTATCATACTTCTTACCTACTAAGAAGCTATCTATAATAGAGAGGTCAGCTTGAACCAGTTCCTTATCTATCTTAGACAAATCACTCAACAGGTCTACCACATTAGGTACTGGTACTCTCCAAGACCTATCATCAGAGTTCTTAATAAAGTATCCACCATGGAACTTAACTTTATGAACTATATCTTGATAATTAAATTTAGAATAAAATTGTATAAAAACTTCTTCACTTGATTTAATCGGCTGGCTGATTTTAATCATTAAAGAAAGCTATTCTCCTTTAATTATAATATACTATAAAAGAATACCTTAAACTATACCCGATAAAATTTAGTTTCAGCTTATAGTGTCATATGCCGTCAAAGTAAAGTATGAATTTCCATACTCTCTATTCTTGAACTTCCTCAAGAATATTCCTTCTAAGGCTATAGAATTTTCATGGCCTAAAAATCTGCCTTGGAAATAGGATGAGTCTAGATCAGTGGTCATCCTAACATAATCACCATTAATACTATCTCTATGAGGAGCAAAGTAATTAAATTCACTTTCAGATATACCTATCTGGTGAATCAGTTCAGCCCTACTACAATAGTCATAGGAAAGAGTGTATGCCGGCCTCCAACCTCTTAGGTAATCCTTCTTAGAACCGTCAAACATCTCATACTCAGCATCAGTCTTTCTTCCCCATATAAGGTTTATCTTATTAGGCTCTTCCATCTCAATAACTTCTTTAACTTCGTGCACTTTCAGATCATCCAGATAATAATCAATATTAGTATAATCAGCACAAGATAGTTCTATGTGAATATAGGTGCCGGTAAAATTAGTCATATCAGCCATAAGGTAAAAATTAATCCACTGGCTTAATCCATCATCACCAGCAACTATACAAGCATCATCAGACTTAATCTCTAAGTCAACATACTCAGCAGGGCTACCATCTCTAGCAGAACTACTAGAAGTATATACCCTTACCTTCACCTTACCATTAGCAACTTGAGGTGTCATCTTAATGAAACCAGTTACCAGCATAAGATTTATAGCAGAAGCAGTAGAAGGGGAGGTGCGGGTGAAATCATAATGAGCATATGAAACATTCTCCATCGCTAATACATAACTACCATGTTGAGCCATATCACCCATGGCCTTCTGAACACCACCATCCCAATTTGATATCAAATCCTCAAATGAACCATTGCTCACAATGGAATCCTCATACAGCCTAAACAATAACGGGTTCCCTGCTGAACCTCCTACCACTAAATTAGTCCAATCATGAGTTTCAATTACTGGGTAGCTACTCATTACTCTCTCCCTTAGTCAGAGAATTAATGTCAATAGTTATTTCCATTTTCTTAGCCATCTGCTCCACAAAGCTCAGCAACAAATTAGTTTTCATATCTATTTTAACCTGCCTGAGCTCCATCTTTTGCAGCTTAACATCAAATCCACTAATTACTCCATTTAATCTAGCACCACACTCTCCTTTATGTTTTTCAATTCCATCCGCTATCTTCTTTTCCATTTCTGAAAATCTCTTTTCAGTACTTTTAGAAGCTATGAAATATGTAAATAAACAAGAGAATGCAGCAATCAATATACCTATAAATACTTGGTATGCAAGTTGCATTAAACTTCCAACTTTCTGTAAATTAAGTTTCTCTCTAATATTGTAAGTTTGGAATAACCTTCTGATTGTGAATGTTCTGCTTTCACAATCTTATATTCTTTGGTACCATCAGAATAAAAATTGCTACCTATAGTTCTAATAGAGATGTTTTGATTGCACCTTAGAAATGGAGAGAAACTGATACTTAAAACCATTCCTTCAGAATTAAATATCTTATCAAATATAGTAAGTGCTATATTCTTAGCCAGCACCGGATTATTAACCATAAAGCTATCAAAGCTATACTCAGAAGTTTTATTAAAATTAGAACCTACACTTTCAATGCCATCACCTATAAGCGGATTAGACCAGCTGACAGAAATCTTTCTAAAATTGTTTTCACTTTCTATGAAAGACTCTATCTCCTTAATCTTAACACTACCATATCCATCATCATCAGACACAGTTAGAAAAGAATCATTCCTACCAACCAAATCCTTTATATCAACTTCAGCAGAGTTCTCAGGAGTAATAAAAACACTACAATTAAGTGCATTGCAAATATTATCAATAACATCTTTAAGATTCATATTAATTAAATCATCAACATTATTTAAATCAGTATAAAACTCTATCCTATTACCATACTTGATGAGAGGCTTTAGACTACCACCGCAAGTAGCCACCACCGGATAGATAGGATAATAGAATATCCTTTCCTTATCATGGTGAGAAGGTAGGATAGGGTCAGACTCAACTTTGTACAGCTTACCAACCTTATCACCTTTAGCTATACCTATTGTCTGCTCTTTACGGTAAGGTTCTAACACATGGACATAAATCCAAGATTTATCATTTACCGTATCATACACAGCTAAGTATAATACACCATCAATAATCTTCATCCCAACTATTACTAATGAGTTTGGAATGTTAGAAAACTCCGGTATATCATATACTTGTCTGGTTGATACGTCATAGTATCTTAAAGCAGCATAAGTATAATTATACACATAGGAAAAGAATATCTTACCATTAAAATCTTCCATCAGCTGTTTACCAAAAACATTATAAAAGGAATAGTCACCCTTATCACCATAAGTTGTATCCCTAAATACTCTAACAAAAGTAGTCCCATCATAACTATATACAACAGTATAAGCGCTATCATCACCAAAAAAGAAAATGTAATCTTCTACGGCAATTGTATTGTAAAAAGTGCATCCTGCTGGCAAGTCTTCTTCATCAACAATAGATACTTCATTATAGGAGAACAGACTGCTAACCCCTACTATCCATATCTCATCATCATAAAGCACCATATCACAAGCAGCCTCACCTATATCCCCAACAATGGCCCAGTCATCCTCTATACTGGAAAGCATCTTCTCTAATCTTAACAACTCACCGTTTTTATTCAAAGCATATAAATCATCATGCCATATCAAGAACTTTATTACTAATTCACCAGCATCAAAATCAGTAGCATTACTATCTTTCTGAGTCTCATTCTGCCATGCAATTATTTTAGCATTATCCTCATCATACGCAAACATTATACCCTTATAGCCTATTCCGCATTCCATAATTTGCCTTTCCTACTCTATGCTAAAATTAAAAAGTTTATCACCACTACTCAAACTTTTAATATTGGCTATGATAGGGCTTTTGTCTTTGTTGGCTTCATCACAAAGTATAGCCTTACAATCTATGGAGGAAACTGAAGCAATGCTCTTAATGTTAAGGGTGTAATCTAAGCCAGCCTTATCAATTATTGTAATAGCTTCTTGATTGTCCCAACTCCAGTAGAACTCATCACCGTTGAATAACTGGTCTACATCAAATGATATTTTAAAAGGATAATACTTATTCACAGCAGCATCAAAGTTCCAAAAACTTCCTATTATCTTTTTACTAATAGTATCATAATCCATAGACATAGGTATAAACGTATCAAAGTACCTCTTCTGATCATCAGTAGGGCTAACCACCGGAGCAAGGTCAGAAGTTATATCATAATCATCCCACCAATTTATATTATCCCAAAGCATAGTTCCTGATAGGACAGCCCACCTAATCTTCCTCTCAACATCCTGAGTATTCTTGACCCTAACCCAATACCCAGTAACACCATTAAGAGGCATCTGGCACCATGAACCAATGAAAGGGCTAAACTGTAGGGATAAGCTCTTAGTCTTAAAATCATAATAATCATTAATAGCCTTGGTGTCTAGATAGTCTAATGCAACTCCATTATAACCTAATCCATCCCAAGTTCCATCCCTATTCAAATACTCTAAGTTCAACTGCCCAGTAGCTATATCAACCAAAGATATAGCAATATCAAAGAACCTAGTCTGAGAAGCTAAATAGATGTATTGAGGCGTTGCCCCTGCCCTTATAATATAGTTAGTAGTATTATACTTTTTATTGTTCATTTCATTAGTTATATCAGAATAAGCTGAACCATTCCAATGGAATGCTTTTAACCAGTTCTTAACCTTCCCACAAGGCTTACTCAAACATATACCAGAATATGCATAAGGATTAGAGCTTAAAGTTGTAACACCATCATCCCTAGTAGCAGATACTTGGTTATCATATAGACCATAAGCTCCAAAGGCAATAGCCGGAGCAGAAGGCTCAACCACATGTAGTCTCATAGAAGAAGCATCACTGGCAGCGCTAAAGTTAGTAACCTCATTCAGTAGTGTACTGTCATCACCTAAAGAATCTTTCATAGCAGATAGGTCAGGCAACTCTACTGCACTGGTCACTTTAATCCATCTAGGTATCCTACTGTCATAATTCTTTCTGCCACCAAAGCTCAAACCAGTAATCATCATTCTTTCAATATCTCTATAGCTCACTATCCTTTTCTTATCATAGAAATTAGAAGTGTTACCGCCTATGAATCTATCCGGCTTATTATTCCAGTCCCTGAAATAGGCTATGTTAACACCTTCTGAACCTACAGAGTATTCTAATGATGGATAGTTATATGTTACTGTGCCAGCATTTCTACCTGGCCATATAATAGTATCATCCAAAGGATTCCACTTATACCCTATCCACTGATATACTGCATCTGAATCAGAAGTATCCTTAACCAACATCCAAGAGTAAGGTTGAGTAAATTTCCAACCCACAATAACATCAACATATTGAGCTATAGTATTCTTATTAGCTATTAAAACTACATCATCAGCATCAGGAGCTATTACATAAATATCTCCATCACCAGGTGTGGCAGGAAGTGAACCTCCTGCTCCTATGAATCCATTAATATCAACAGTAAGCTGCATATATCTAGTTAAATAGTTCTTCTCCAGAAAAGCATAGTACCCAACAGGCACCTTACGGTGTGGGCCATTTACCAATTCTTCAAAAAGTAATCCGCTATTAGTTAAAGATGCTATATTGTAGGAGTAAAGGCTAGTGTTCTGATACCGAGTGACATCAGAGTATACAGGCAAGTGGCTTATGCCGTTCCTCTTAGATACCCATATATTATTTATTATATTGTAATTAAAATATCCATCAGACATCTCCCAGCTACTGTTCCTTGGAGAATACTTTCGGATAAGCTGTTCTCTTGGAACTGGAGTATTATAACATAGAGTTTCATAATTAGTAGAAGTATCAGTAGCAGCATACACCTTCTTAATAAAATCCCAATCCCACTGCCCTGATACCCATAAGTATAAATCAATACCTTCTACCTCTACAGATATTTCCCTAAAATCTCTAATCAGTGTACTAGGCTTTTCTGTAATAAACTTAAACTCATCATGGCCAAGTGAGAAATTAGTAGTCCATATAGGGTAGCTTGTCTTGAACCTACCCATAACATCAAACACATAAGTTTCACCACTTGAGTAATCATAAGGGTTATCTTCTGCAGTATTAACTAAAACCAATTTATCAGACTTATCATAAGATATGCTGTCTATCTTAATATTGATATGGCTTTCAGCGTTAAAGGTATAAATGTGTCTAAAATAATCCCAGTTGTTCATAAGGTATAGCGAGCGTCCACTCCAAGCCCACAAAGCCGTATAACACAGCTTAATAGCCTTGATGTCTATTCTCTTATTAGATGCATACCCAGCAGGCAAGCTAATCTCAACCCAGTAGAGGGAAGGAGTGTATTGCTCTAGTCCACCATAAGTATATCCACCAACAATATTATTAAATACATCAGCAACCCAATTAACTGGTTCATTAAAATAAAATCCAAATATTGGGTTTACCTTACCAGTAGTTATCGTGCGGCCATTCTGATAGATAGTAGGGATTGGGTTCCAGCTTATTCCATCCCAATACTTAACCATAACCCTATCAGAATATTTAAGGGAAGAGAACTTAGAGAGTATCTTATTGAATGGTGACCGGAAACCTAGATACACCCTATGGTGTTTACCATTAGTGGAAACTGCATCATCTATAGCTATAGCAGAATCAAAGTTAGTCTTAAACCAATCAACCTCATTCATCTCACTTGTTCTATCTCTCCAAAATAAATCAGTAGCAACACCATCACAAGTCCTATTCATAGCTATACAAGTAAAAGTATCAGCAACAGTAGAAGTCACACCAATCAATAAGTTACATTCATTAAAAGTAGGAACTAATACATATGCATCCCTAGAAGCAGAGCTTACCAGATTATATATGTATGCATCCTTTATTACGGAGAACCCTAATAAATCAACCACCAAGTCTTCTACCAAGTTAGGGTATTCCCATACAGTAGTAATAGGCTCTTCAATCTTAGGCTTAGTCTCATACAGTTTATTATCAGTGCCTTTAAATATTAGGGAGAAGTTATGTAAGTTTCGGCTCTCATCATAAGTGCCATCATTCTTGGAAAAGCTGCCAGCAACAAAATTAGGGTTAGTCCCTAAAGCTCCGGCTAATGGGTCACCGCCAAATGTCTTATCCCAATCAGCAGCAGTATCAATAGCTCCTTCATTCAAAAAGAAATACAGATAAGGATCACCAGTAGGATTATCACTACCATCCACTGCAGTAGTAGAATACTGCACAACACACATCAATTTAATACCAGTAGCATCTCCTGATAAACCTTTAAGATGCATAACATCTAAATCACCATAATTATAATTAGCATCATCAACAATAACATCATAAGTAGATACTATATCTGCTAGACTTCCAGCAGTAAGATCAGCAACTCTAGACACACAAATCTTATACCTGCTATCAATATACCTAGAAGTATAAACAGAAAAATACCCATCATCCCTATTCTTAATAACAGTCATACTAAGCCACTTCTGGCCACCAGTACTTACTGTTACCAAAGTAGTCCAACTTTTCATATCAGTAGATGTCATAAGAGAATAGTTCACTTTATCAGCAGCAATACCAAAAGCAAAATATCTTCCATTAGCCCTAATAGCACAAACATGCCGATAATCTACATCAACACCACCATTATTTAAAACACCATAATCACTCAAAACTTCTGGACACAAAGCCTTATCCCATCCAACGTCAATAGGGAAGGCTCCATCAAATTTAGAACCAACAACATTCAGAAAACTTTTATCAAAGTTAGAAAAATCATCCAAGTGCAAGTCAAAGTTTTTATTATCCTTATATCCGTTATCCTCAAGTATCTTCTTCAACATACTTATGTAGTTTATATTCTTAGGTACAGTAGAAATTTTATTCTTATCATCAACTGTAATAATATCCTCAACTATATCAGAATCAACTTCATTAGCATCAACTGTAAAATACAACTCATCGCCATTATACCCTATAGCCTTACTTATAGGCTTCACCTGCCTGAGCCAAGATAGCGAACCCCTACACATTAGCTCAATAGAGAACAGGTCTAGCGTCACCGGAGCAGCCGTCATAGTATCCACTATATACTTACCGTCAGCTATCTCTAGCGTTGTTTTAGCCCATCCTGGAATATCACTCCAGCATACTGCTAAGTTCAAATCTGAAATACTAGAAAGGCTAACATTAGAAAGATACACTACATTATTATTCAAGAATGTTAATCTTACACAGTATATATTATCCTCATCTATATCAGAAGGAGCTTGGCTATCTGATGTAGCATATTCGGTAGAATCATAACCACCAGTATACCAATCATCAGCATCAAAAATAATCTTATACTTCACCAAGTCATCCCTATCCTGTATCAGAGTAGTATTATCCCTAACCCCAACAACTGTAGTAGGGACAGCAGCTACATTGTTAGCAGGAACCCATTCTGTACCATTAAAATATTCTAACATAAAATCAGATTTCTTTAAATACCAGGCAACATCATGAGTATCATCATTCAAGGCATTCAACATAGATACAGAAATAGACAGAGCACTGAACTTACTTCTGTGGCCTATGTATAATTTATTTAAAGGCTTTATAGTTTCATAATACATAGCATCAGTATAATAATATGACTTAATATCTGTATAGTAATTTCCAGCTGATACTGATCTAGGTCTATACACAGCCAGAACATCAGGGTGTTCACCATCCTTAAAGGCATCGCCGTTATCAACCATCTTAATATCAAAGTTTTTATTTATTATAACAAACCTATCCTGACTCAGCACTGCATTAGTGAAAGCCTCTGTAGTAAGGGATAGTTCCTTCCCTTCTGAATCACCATTATCAGCTACTGTCAGTATCTTCTTAATCTCTAGGAAATTATTAGCACTAATACACATTATCTTCATACCAACTACTGCACCTTGGTCTGCAGCATCCCAAGCACCAACTAAAGAGCCACCATCCCTACCCATACTCTTAACAGTACTGAGGATAAGGGAAGAAGTGGTTCCGTTGGCTTTGGCATATCCGCTTATAAATCTTACTACAATATTGTTCTGGTGATCAGAGCCATTAGAAAAGCGCATCTGCATATTCTGCAAGAAACTTGCCATAAAGCTACCATAAGTGCTACAGTATAAATTGGTATCATCAGCCTCCCAATTCTCATTCCTAAACCAAAGCATTATACCGTTAAACTTATAGAAATTACCTATCCTTAAAACTTGCTGAGCAGACACCAAATCATATTCCCAAGGGAAGGAATAAGTATGCTGATTAGAAGTATCATAGAACTGAGTCTGCAGGTGTCTACCGAAGTTCAATAAATTAGTGACATCACGGCTATCAGAAGTGTCAGGATTTATCTCTTGAATGTGATCAAAGAAAAGGCTAGGCAGCATAAGCTCACCACTATCAAAACTATAAAGAAACATATTGCTGCTTCTTATAGTCCTATCCTCATTAACATAGAAAGCCACCCTGCAAGGCGAAGAAGGCAAACCTGCCAACTTCTTAAAGAACTGATTACCATCATTGGTACTCATTCTATTCACAGCACCAATAAATTCAGCTTCTTCAGTAGCTATAGAAATCCTGCACCATCCTCCGTGCCACTTTCTCTCTATCAGAGCATTCTCAGTAGAGTCGGTAGAGTGGTCGGGAAGGACTGCGGGATAATCAAATACATTCACTGCAGAAGCAACAATTTGCTCTTGCGCCAGTAGGAAGACAGAATCTGTACTCTTCTCAAAAGAACCTTCATCAGTTATATGGTGCCATTTACCAAAATCAAATCTAAACAACCCATCAGGACAGAAATCTAAAAAGTGCCAACCTTCCCCCACATCAAATCCTACTTCCTCTACCTTAACCGATTCCATAGGGTATTCAGGATGGTCTTCGCGGGTTAGCTTGAATGCCTTCTTAGAAAATGCTTCAACATTTATCATCTTTACTTCTTTAAGCCTAATAGCATTCATACCATTATCAAACTTAACATCATTAATGTTTTTATTGAAGAAGTCTTTTGATATGCTATAAGCCTTTACCTTAACACTCCTATAAATATCATCAGGCTGTACTGATTCTAAATCTATCTTACCGGAAAACAAAGTCATCCGTTCATCTATAGCAGCCCTAGCCCATACATCATATTTAACCCAAAACACAGGAGCATTATATATCCTTACCTTATCACCAGGCTGAACATCAATGTGATAATTATTTATATCACTATAGTTCTTAGATAGGTATGCCACCAGCTTAAAACTATACCCATTACTGCCAACAATAGTATAAACATTACCAGCAGCTTTACCAGTAACAAACTCAACAAAGCCATAGATGAAGTGGCTGGCATTAAACTCAAATAAATCTCTTACCATGATAAAGGTAGTATATATACCAGACTTATAGGAGAACTTAGATTCAGACTGAACAGAAGTGATTTCAGTCAGTATATCCTTAGCATAGAAATGCCCTGACCTACCTGCTCTATTATAATAAGCCTTATCTTCATTATTAATTTCAAAATCAAAAGTGTCAGCAACCATGTTAGCTAAAGAGCCTTCTTCATTCATCTCTGACACAACATTACCTATAGACTTTATCTTATCAGAGTTAGTGAGATTAAACTTGCCACAAATATAGTGGCCAATATCATTAACATTGGCCTTATATGTGGCAGACTCTGAAATGACTACTTCTGTCCATAGGCTATCAACATCATAGGTGGCTGAGCTAACTGTTATCAAGTTATCTTCATCAAAAGTCCTGCCCTCTACCCAAAATTGAGTATAGCCGGATATAAAACCAGTAACATCACCTTCTATAAAATACTTACCAGAGTGCTGACCTGATACTGCAACATTATGTGCAACTATCTTACAAGGTAGTTGATGGAATAGGTCTATGCTATTCCCTATAGCATCAGCGCCAACCCCTGTCTTATTAAAAGCTCTAGCAGTGTTCTGAATATCAGAAAATTCCATAATTATCTAATCACCTTCCCTTTGGTGCTCAAGTATCTTCCTAAGTTTCTCCTGCGAGCAGGAGCCCAAACATCTCTGTATACTTTCTCCGCAACATTAGGAGAAGTAATACCATATGCTCCACGGAAATCTATACTTTCATGTAAGTGTATATTAGTAACACCACCACCACCAATACCTTTAGCTAAACCGTGTAAATCATTAACAGGAGAAACATTTACCATTTCAGGGCCAGCCTCACCAACCATAAATCTGGTAGGCTTGTTGACCATACCACTAAAACCCTTAGCAGCATATTCAGTCTTACTAGCACTGAAAGGCCCATCTTGATACCACACCCCCTCAGCCGGCTGCTCAGAGGCTCCTGTCTGAACTGGAGCTTCAGTCCTACTCATACCTAAAATCCTAGCAGTCTGCGCACTGGTAAGTTTCATTTCATCAGAAGGAGCAGAGGTAGGAGAATTAAAAGTTGGGCCTTCTTGTGTTGGGCCTGCATACGTAGTACCTATATCGCTGCGCAGCACATTTTGTGTACCGCTAGTCAAATCGCTACTCAGCCCAGATAGGTAAGCGTCTAAGTTACCGCTTTTAAATGCTTCAACTATTTGTAGGCTTGTACCTAAAATGCTCTCTAACTTATTCTCCATATCAGTTAGCTGAGTTATAAATCCAGCATAGGCAGTTGCCAATTCTGCATTAGCCAATAACTGCATATCATATATACTACCATACTTAATCTCTAGCTCCGCAAGTTTAGAATTAACTGCATCCAAACTCTCATTAAACTTAATAGTCATATCATTCAATTTTTCTTCAGCAGTAGCTATCTCTTCCAGTATGCTCTTTTCAACTTTTCTAGCTTCAGCAAAACGCTTAGAGCGTTGGTTCTGTGTTTCAGAAAAATTAAAATTACCAACAATAGCTTCTCTTTCTTCCTTTAGTGCCCCAATCCTTTCCTCTGAATCGGATAGCAACTTTGCCTTATCCTTCTCAAAAGAAGATGTAAGCTCATCTCTATCATCTAACAGCCCTTGCCAAGTTTCTCTAAGCTCCTTATACTTATCAGTTATTTCAGATACATCACTATCATATTCAGTTTTAGAGCTAGTCAGGCTATCCAGTACTTCCTTAGAAGACTCTTGTACACTTTTAACAAAAGCCTCTAGCACTGCTGCCTTTTCTGCATCAATGTCTCTCAGTGCACCTAATAAATCTAATTGTTCTGATCTAGTTAAGTCCTTAAAGGTTTTAATGGCAAATTCAATCATATTAGCTTTAACTTCTAAAGCATCTTCCAATATTTTCACACCTTCCTCACCACCAACCTTTTCAGACAAAGCCTTTTGCTCAGCATATATCCTATTCATAACATCAACATAATCCTTACCACTAACAACAGGCAGCTCTTCGCCATTAGATAGGGTAACGGTTCTGCCTGCATTCTCTTCCATATTACCTCTTATCTCTTCCAACTTATCAATAATCTCTTCAGAAGTAACATTACCATCTGCTGCCAAATCCGCCAAATTACTTAAAGGTGCGGTAAAATATTCTGCCATTCCTAGATTATACATAGTACCCACATCAGATAGTACTGCTGTTAAATCTTCAGTATTTATATTGCCTTTACTATATGTGGTAGCCATCTCCTGTAGGTCACCCCACATATTGCTATCAATCTCAGAATACTTAGATTTCACTCCACTTATCTGATCATCCATAGAAGTATATTTATCACCTTGTTTATACCCAACAGTCCTAGATACTCCGGTAGCAGGATCAACACTAACCACAGGAGTAGCCCCTGCCGGTATCTTCATAGCAGTGACTAAATCATTTATAGCATTAAGTAGCATTTCAGGTTTACCATATGCAGAATAGTCATTGCCCTGACCACTCTCTCCATAGGCTGCTTGACGCTGACCTGCTCCATATGCGCCACCAAATAATCCATTGACACCGTAAACATTACGGCCTGCTCCTATTACCCCTACCCTAGAGCTTATGTCAGATTTTGTTCTAATAATGTCTTCCTCAGATGTACCTAATCCAGTCAACTTTCTAATCATATCCACTATCTTTAAAGTATAGGTATCCAAACTAGCAATGAACTCTTTCAAGGAATCATTTAAGTCATTCCTCAAATCAGTCTCTTTCTTTATGTACTCAGCTTCTTTAGCTAACTCATCCATATTTTGATTAAAGGCTGCCAATACTACTTCTAAAGCTCCACCAACTGCTTGCAAATAATTTTGGCTAGAAATACCTTCAGCTAAATCAAAGACACCAGAGATTCCTCTATTAATATTATCAATAGACTGCTGCATATCCTTATCAATTCTACCAACAACTTCAGATATAGCTCCACCAATAATTCCAGCCATTTCGTGCCAGGTCTTTATCAGTGCTTGGTTGTATGCCCTATCAGCAACCTTCATTCTATCAAGAGAAGCCTTATGCTCCTTAACAGATTTAATGCCTTTACTTTCAAGCAGTTGTAATTCTTCACGAGCTTGTTTACGCTTGAAGTCAAGCAGTGCCATTTCGTTCTGAGTTTGTGCCTCAAAGCTCTGTAAGTCAATGTCTTGCTGCTCCTGAAAGTTCTTATACTGAATTGCCTGAACTTCTGAAAATCCCAACTTCTTCAGTACAACTATTCTAGTCTGAGACTCTCTGACCTGCTGCTCAAGTTCTGCTATGTGCTTCTTATCTTGTTCATATTGATCCTTAGTAACAGGCCCTGCAGTAGAAATTTTAGCAGCTTCAAGCTCTCTCTGTTTATCTTCTAAGTGCTGCCTCTCTAATAGTATTTCTTTTGCATTGGCGGCTTCTGCTGCCATAATTTTTTCATCATATACACTATCAAATGTTTCCTTTATAGCCATCTCAGTATTAATCATATCTACCTCATAAGATGCTCTCTGCAAGTCCATCTTATTCCAATACTTACTAACAGCATCACTAGCCATAGCATCATACCAATCTCTAGATATATTAATACTTTGGCCAATAAATTTTTGAGTATTGCTAATCATATTATTTAGCTCAACTTTTTGAGCTGCAGTAATATTATCACTAGCAAGAACATCTTCTTGGACTTTAGCTAAATTCCTACTTAAACCTTCTATCTCTGCTAATCCATTTTCATACTCTTGCTCTAACTTCACCATCTCCTTACCAAATTCATCAGCATCAATAAGTTTAATATCAGTCTCCATAGACAAACTCTTTTTATTCACCCTATCTTGCAAGTCTTTAATCTTATCTTCTAAATCAAGATAAGACTGACCTAATGCCTTTACAGCAGAGCCTGCATCAGTAACAGTATCAATATGTTCATCAACAATAGGGGTAGTAGATTTAACTGCGCCCTTAAACATATCTATCTGCCTGTTGACTTTAACTATAGACTCTCTGTACTCTTTTTGTTCCTCTGTAAGTTTTTTCACCTGATTGTCAACATACTTATCTCCTGCTGTGCCCCATCTATCTTCCTTGCCTTGCAGCAACTCTGCCTTTCTCTTCTCTATTGCTGCTATTGCTTTAAACCATTCATTTTGGTAGCGCAGAGCAACCTCAAGCTTGGTCTCATTAGTAGTAGCCCCAGCATATTCATCAGAAGTAGAGTTTTCATAAATATCTGAAACAGCACCCTTAGTGATAGGGGCAGCCTTGACTTCTTTACTGTATGCATCAAATGCAGTTTTAACTTTCTCACTCTTATTATCCATTAATGACTTTAGAAGGTCGCGTTTTACTATCTGCTCTTCCAATATGTCATTCTGTACAATAAGGGCTCCAGTCTCTGCATCAATACCTTTCAGCAATTCAGGCTGTAGCTCAACCAACTTCCGGTTAATCTCGCGCTCTTCTATCTTCTTCTCATTCATCTCCTCTTGCAGTCTAGTCAATACCTGTTGGTCAGGTTTAGACTTAGCCTGCTCTGCTGCAATGTCCTTTTGTATCTTAGCAGCAGTCTTTTGAGCTGCACTTAACTCTTCCAACTTATCAATACTATCATTATAGGTTTGTAGGAGAACTCTTCGGGCTTCTTCTGCTTCAGCCTTCATCTTTATAAGCCAACCAACCAAAGCAGTAATAGCCATTATTGATAATCCAACCCAACCACCCATAGCAGCAAATAAACCGCCCATTGCTTTCTTAACACCACCAATAGATACAGCAAGTATGCCGTGCAGCTTAACCTCTTCCCTAAGAGCTGCATTGTATCCATTAGCCATCATTATTTGCTGGCCCTTTGATAGTGCTTCAGCAATCTGAGCCTTATCAAGGCGATACAAAGCACCGTGCTCCATTACTGTAGCCTTGAAAACTTCCCACTTCTTAGTGGCTAATTTTTGATTTGCTGCAGCAGCCATACCAGCATCAATTGCCTCTTTTGCTAAAGCCTTACCCAACTTAGAAGTAGTCCCTAATACTAACTGATTGGATAGGTTTCTTTTAACAGCACCAGCAGCCTCCCACTCCATAACAGTAGCAAGTCTCTGCTGAGCATCTTTAAACTCTTTCAATCCAGAAGCAGCATTTCTCAATGAGCCTATTGACTTATCTATAGACCCAGTAAAATTTACCCAGATGCCTGAGAACATACGTCCCAAATATACCACACTAGACAAAGCACCAACAATAGTAGCAGTAACAGCAGTAATCCCGAAACCAGTAGCAATAAACCCCTTCACTGCATCAGGCATCTCTCTAAAGTAATCAATCATACTTTTAGCGCCTTCAGCAACCAATCTCAGCTCAGGGTATAGGGCTTGGCCGAAACCAATAGCCATGTCCTCTATCCCTGATTTCATAAGATTCAATACACCAGATAAAGAGTTCATCTGTGCATCAAACTGCTTTGCTACTTCTCCGCTCTCTGATATTTCTTTTTGTAAATCATTAAATGCATCTCTATTATTGATAACTTGCTGAACCATAGCAGCCCAACCTGAAGCAGCCCTAACACCAAATATATTAAACAGCACTTTAGCCTTATCAGAAGTTCCCTTTAACTTATCTGCTAAAGTTGTCATTATCTCACTAAGAGAGTGAGCAGTAGGGTCAACATCTTTTATAGTCAGCCCTATAGATTTCAGTCCATCCTTAACCTGCTTGGTTGGTTTAACTAATTGCTGTAAACCAAAGCGCAAGTTAGTACCAGCAGTAGAAGCCTTAATACCAGCATTATACATCAATCCCAAAGCAGCAGTAGTTTCCTCTAACCCTCTACCTAATACAGAGGCAATAGGGCCGGCATATGCTAGGGAAGTGCTCAGCATCTCTAAATCACCAGCCGTCTTAGCAGCGCCAGAAGCAAGAACATCAGCAACCTTACCAGATTCATCAGCAGTCTTATTAAACACTTTCATCTGCATAACTACTAGCTCAGTTGCCTTGGCCATGTCATACTGTTGGCTCTGAGCCAGCTGCATAGCCGGAGTAAGTATCTTCATAGAGTCAGCAGCATCTACGCCTATACGCGCAAGCACCAACATACCCTCTGCTGCCTTAGCAGCTCCAAACTCCGTAGCAGCTCCTACCTCTCTGGCTTGAGTCTTCATCTCCTCAAACTGTGCTACGGTGGCTCCTGAGACAGCCTTGACCATAGTCATATTTCTATCAAAATCATATATCATCTTACCAAAGCCAGCACTCATAGCCAGCATAGAAGCGCTTAATGCAGTGAAAGCAAAAGACGCATGGTACAACTGATTATTGTAACCATACAGAGACTTAGAAGCTGCATTAGCACCTTGAGCTGCATCATAGAATGTGGCAGTTACTTTCCCATGGTTCTGAGCCATATTAGTAGAAAACTTTACCAGCGAGCCTTCTGCTGCGGCAAGTTTCTTAATCTCAGATATGAGAGAAGTAATTTGTTTAGTATCAACATCAGCGCTGTATTTAAATACCGCACTACCTAATACTTCAGCCATATGTTATCTCTTTTTCAATTTGTTCTGAAGTTTATCACCTAAGCTGAATGGGCCTTCGTTACCCTGACCCATTCTGATCAAATCTTTAATGGTAATATCGCTACTAGGCTTATCGGGAGAATGCCTACTCTTTATAGGATTAGTAGGCTTCTTATATACTGGCGCTACACTCTTACCAACAAGGTTATCAACAATGTGAGATTTACTTTTTAGCTTCAGCCCTTTTCTTAACTTATCTAAGTGCTTTTGCTTTACAGTTAAATCAACAGGTTCCTTGTTATCAGTAATATCATCAGACTGCGAAGCATCGTTGTCGTCATCAGGTAGTCTTTCCGCATCGCCAGCGCTTAAAGTCAGAAGTCTAATTTGCCTACGGGTGAGACCTAGAATATACTCAATTGTCCACCCGTATCTCTTAGCCAAGGCATCAACAATATCAGAATAATAATTCTTACTGTACTGCTTGGCTTGCTTCCGGCTTACATCTGGTTCTGGATACTCCGCATCCTTGCTAAAAAATCGTTTATGTCCAGTATCTTCCTATACACAACAGGAAAGTCAATAGGGGCAAAGTTGTCCAGTATGAGGTCTATGGTAATTTCAGGTTGGGCAGATTCAAGACCCAACATCATCACATTAGCCATAGCTCTTAATAGGGGAGAGTTCTCTTCCATCAGCAGCTGCATCTCAGTTTTTCCTTCTGAGGCAGCAGTCTTATAAATGTCATCAATTTCGCTTATGCGCTTGGCTACTTCGGGGATGCGTTTAAAAGAAGCAGGGCGCAGTTCATACTTAGTCTTAGAAGCAGAGGCAATAATAAAAGTTCTTTCATCACCAGATATCTGGTCAATATCTTTAACATCCTTAGATTTATCCACGGCCTTAATATCTACATTACTAGGCTGAGCCATTTTGTTAATTCTCCTAGCCGGTTAAGTGAGCTGGTTAGAAAAATAACAGAAGGGTCAGAACAGGTAAACCAGCCATAACCTTATCCCAACCCTTTCTGTTATGCCAAGGCAACTCTCCTAGAAACTAGGATGCATCACCAAGGTCAATAGTTCCAACAGCATTATTAGCATCTGCAAAAGCTGTAAAGCTAAAGTCAGGAATGACATAGTCAGTACGCCCGAAGTTGAAGGCCAACGAGTCAGTACGACAAGCATTCAGCGTGAAGATAAGGCTTATGGAATCAGTTGTGGTCAGGAAGCGCATCCTGAACGTTGCAGGTGCAGTGTTGTTCTTGAGCGTGATCACCTTCTGCCCTGCTACATAACTGTCTCCACCCAATACCATGTAAACAGCTTCAGCATCAATTTCAGCAAATTGAGCCCTACCCGTAATAGATGCCGTATGAATACGGACATCTTTAGGGTAAAGCGCACCACCACAGTGGAGGGTAGCGCGGTCAAAGGAGAAATCCAACGTTACTCCCTGAACGCAACCAAACTCCATTTCACTTCCGACTGGGCCGCCATACAGCGTACCAATACCAAATTGAACAGCCATGCATCAGTCTCCTGAAATAAATTTCATAGTACATATTATTTTATGCAAGCGCTCTGACCCCTGAGTCTTATCACTAAATGTTACAGAACTCACCCACTCTGAGTCCCGTACCTTTAGAGTTCTCCCTAGAGTTGAGGCTTGTGCATTGATTGTAGTATGTTTATCTTCTAATAATGTTTTTAAAGCATCTCTAATTTTCATACAATTAATGGCAGCAGAGTCAACCTTTGCCATTACTGAGTCTACAATTTCAAACCCTACCATAAGAGTGTTAGAATCACTACCACGCAACGTACTAGCTTCATCATCATACTTAATAGCAATGCCAGGTAAGCTGTAAAATGCATCTTTACTAACATACTCAGCATCAGTATATAAGATAGACTTTAAAGCAGCATTAGCATTAGTAGCTCTTAACAATACTCTTATAGCAGCATCATTAGCAATCAAGTTTCTTACAACATATATGAAATCTACAGAGTTCATTTCATTCCACCCATCACTGCAGATAGTTTGTGTCTTGGTTTACTTCCTGCTCCATAAGTTCCCAGATACTTTTTAGATGCTTCGCGGAAACCAGCTCTTATAATATCAGTCACCATAGTTCTAGTATCCCTGATAGCATACTTGAAAAACGGTCTGGGTACTTTTGGAGAAGGCTTCCAATACTTCTTTCTCACAGCAAGAGAAGGCACCACTGGCCCTTCCTGAAAGTTAGCAGGTAGCTCTCCAGTAGGAGAGTGCCGCCCTAGACCTTCATGTACCAAAATATCGTAGTATGCTTTAGTTCCCAAAATAGCCTCTATAGGTACACGCTTCTTGGCATTTACTTTAACAACCGCAACAATGTTCTTTCTCATGTACCCAGTAGCCACCGCGTGCATACTACTAATATATATCTTAGTTCTATTCTCCACTATGACCATCGCTCTTTTAAAGTATTTTTCTACTATGCTCCAAAATAGCGGTGTCATCTCTTTATTCTGCTTCAAAAACTTCAACATACCATCATCTATATATGTTCCTACGTCTTTTTGGCGAAATGTTGGAGATTTATATTTTGGCATAATTATTCCTGCTGACTTAGGTCAATAAAATCATCAATCTTCTTCAACTCTTGGCCAGACCTATATCCCATTATGCCTGTTTTAATATCATTATCAGTCAACACAAACATTACATTATCAAATACCACCAAATCCTTTATCACCTTACCGTAGAACCTCTGGAACATTACTATTATCTCTATGCCAGTGTCGCCTGGGAGGTAGGGGAGTGCAAACATATTCACCTTACACCCAGCCGTGTATACATATTCTTCAGGAGACATAATATGCTGATAAGGTATACCGAAATCAGATACAGTATCATATGGGTTACTAACTTCTAACCCTTCAGCATAAGCTGCTACTCCTGATGAGACATAGTCACCAGAAGTAAACTCAACAGAAGGTTCAGTATCAAACCCATCAGTAAAAGCACCTATACCTGTAGCCACATACATTGTGGCTACTCCTATAGATACTATACTAGCTATGTCCAATCCATCTGTGAATGCCATAAGTTATGATGCCGATTCTGTATCTAAAATACACATACCATAAGTTGAAGAGCCACTAGCAACTAAATCATCAGGTTCAAAGTATAAATAATTCTTACTGCCTAAAGTTCTACCATCCATCATCTTAGCCATAGTCCCAATCTTAGTAACATATATATTATTACTAACTCCATATGCCCTGTTGCACCCAACAGTAGGGTCTGTGTTTGAATTAGATTTAGAATACTCTACAACAGAAAACTTCTGCATAGCATACTGTGAATCATCATTAGGAGCCATAACACCCAATAACCCATAAGCTATTCCGCTAGATAATTTACCATATATAACTGTATTTTGAGCGTGAGAAGAATACTGATAACCATCAACTGAATAGTATGGCAACTGAGTCTCGCTAAAAGTATTATAATATGACATATTATCATAAGCTATACCTGAACCAGATATTACACTATTGCCAAAGCAAAAGAACCTATGCGCATAAGACGCTATAACAGCACCAATAGGAAAGTCTATGCCTAGAGTTTGTATTGTTACAGTATCAGCATCAGTATCTCTAGCCGTTACCTTAACATAATCAATGTGATATAGATATGATCCTGAAACAAATTTGCTACTAACTCCAGAGTAATCATATATAAAATAATGTTTACCAACAGCAAATAAGCTGGCATCATTTACAGATAGAACAACATTGCTACCGGCAGTAGCTGCAGCCAATAGTGTATCAGTAGCAGTAGCAGCCTCAACAAAATTAACATCACCAGTCCAATCATCTATTCCAGAACAATTCCATGAAGTCCCTAAACGAGACTGTATCAACATACATTCATCACCACCACGAAAATCATATGCAAATGAAGCTGAGTCATAAGTAGCCAGCCAGTATCCACCCCAATAACCTCTAGCAATCTTATTAACAGTATCAAAAGAAAGCAAGAACTGTACCCTAACATATCCTGCTTCATTTGTCTTCATGCTAACTTTAAGTATCTTCACAGCATCATTAACACCAGGAGCAGAAGCAGTACTAACTATAATATATGTAGTCCTAGCTATAACACTTTGAGTACCAGAACCTGCACTCAAAATGTTAGTGTATCCAGTAAATGCAGGATATTGTGGGCCTGAAGCAAGAGATGTTAATCTGAAATTATCATCATCAACTTTTATAACATAATACTCTGTAGCACTTAAACCTGTCGGCAGAGCTCCACCAGTATTAGAAACATAAACAATATCACCATTATAATATCCGTGATCAACACAATAACATTGATCATTAGTATGGTCTGGAACTGTAAAAGTTTTAGCCACAGGATTGGCACTTTGGTCTAGTAGGATGTGCCAACCAGGGCCTCCTGCTGCTGCATCCTTCACAACCCATGCCTTATACTTAGCTAAGAACCCATCAGCATCAACGTCAGCAAACCCTCTACCCGTACAAGAACCTGATTCAACTTGAAATACTGCCATACTTAAACCTCATTTACAAATTAGTGTACTATTCCACAAGAGTAATTAAATCAGACGTATCCTTTGCTTCCTGACCAGACCTATACCCCATTATACCATTATTCACACTATTATCATTAGATAAAATTATCATAGTTTCATCAAAGTTAATTATACCATTCAAACAATTATTAGGGGTATCTGGCATAATTTAAAGCTCCTAACTAGCTTGTTCTTGATAGATGGAGGTGGCCTGCATCTTACACTCTATATGGTGTCCTACAACACCACCAGGATAAGTATCAATGAACTGTATCTGAAATATTCTCTTAGCACTATTAGAAGAAATAAGTACATCACCTACCCTTACATCAAACCCTGTAGGAGTATCAAAGAACCCCAACCACCAAGTAGAAACGTCCTGCCCGTAATTCTTAGCAGTCCCTAGAATATCAGGCTCAACAGTCTCACCTTCCGTAACCCTTCCATTCACAGTGCCTTTCCTAGTCATATTCGCTATGGTAGGGGCAGGCATCTCCCCTATCTCATTTGGTACGGCATCAGAAGGATACCTATACACATTAAAGTTCTCAACCTTTGCTGCACTTGCCATTCCCATATTTATCTCCACAGTTTATATTTTTCTTCTAACATAGTCTGGAGTTGGCTAATAATGCCACCAAATTTAGTCTTAGCAATCTGGTCAGGGTTAGCATACTTCTCTCTATACCTTCCCATCTCAAGTTCAGACAACGGAGTACCAGAAGAGTTAGTAGGTATAGACAGTACTGGGTCAGCTAAACTAGCTGCCAAATAATTAGCAAACATCTCAACATCTGCCGGTACTGTTCCGTATCCATATGTATACGATACCTTTATACACTGTTTACCTATGGGCAGTTCTATCTCATCATCAAATCTAATAATGGTTCCTTGTGGCATACTGTCCACATAATAATCATTGTTAAAAACTAAGTCCTTAGTAGTAGTCACAACAACATTATTAGAGTTCAGGTTACGGAATATAAGCTGAACACTAGTCACAGAACCAATAGGCCAGCAAGAAAGCGGGAAACTCCTATAGCCTATATCATTACCAAAGAATACATTCCTTTGCTCTGTATCAAAATACTCTTCCTTGCTCAGCTCAGTAGTAAAACTCCTACCTAAAATACTATCTACCATAGTATCAGCTAAACAAATGAATATATTATCAATCTCTCCTTCTGTTCTACCTAGTATACTGGCTACTGTGTCTTTTGTTGCATATGCCATAAATATTAAATCCCCTCTTTAGCAGTTTACTACTCTGATAAATATAGTGCGCTCATCAGTTCTTCCTAAGAGTGTAGTCACTCTATTAACAACCTCATACCTGTGCCCAGCTAATCCACCAGAAAGCCATACAGTTGCATTTCTCTGGGTGAATGTAGCAGATGTCTTTGTCATGCCTGTTGGGACTGTCCAGGAACTTACTGTTATATAATCGTTTTCAGCCAACCATGCATCCCAATTTATTACATAATCTAAAACAGCAGCAGGTTCTTTAAAAAAGTGTTGCGGCATTATTAAGCCTTTCTATTAAATTAAAATACATTCTTCCCCTCAACATTATATACCCGTATTTCCGATTCAACATTGTATATACGGATTTCAGATTCAACATCATATACACGCACATCAGTATCAATAATAGGTACAGATGCGCTCTCACTGATAGAAGGAGAGGTAGATGCAGAATCTGAACTTGAATCTGAAGCACTCTCACTAATAGATGGCGAGTGAGATGAGCTTGGGCTTATTGAACTAGACTCACTCCTACTTGGGCTTATTGAGCTAGACCCAGACTTTGATTCTGAAGCTGATTGGCTTCTACTTGGGCTTACTGAACTAGACTCAGACCTTGAAGCAGAAGCACTCTGACTCC